>Ga0209188_1000112_pt1 | contig 93358 bp, 90 predicted proteins | sample C_130625_EF_Meta_FD_187307 | JGI IMG/M metagenome (GOLD analysis project Ga0209188, IMG submission 187307) | Freshwater microbial communities from Lake Croche, Canada to study carbon cycling - C_130625_EF_MetaG (SPAdes) (version 2) | ecosystem: Environmental > Aquatic > Freshwater > Lake...
GGGTTTTTTTCATAAATTACTAACAAAACTAGCTGAGTCTACAATCTACTAATAACCCATATCCCATTGCCACTTCTGGGCCGGCTCCACCGTGTCCTCCCCTTTGACCTCCTTGCCGTTGACCATCATGACGGAGCGGGGCGCGTAGGTCATGACTCCGTCGGTGGGTACGAAGTTCACGAACTTGCCAACGAAGATGTCTCCGTTGGCGCAATCCAGTCGCCCCTCGTCCTCGCCCCACCCATTGAACGTGCCGTCGTACCGAGACCCGTTGGGATTTGTCATCCGCCCTTTGACGGGTTGGCCAAGCTCGTTGACCTGTCCCTCGAAGGTCCTACCGTCGGTCCAGGTGACCCGGCCAGTGAAATGGTCCTTCCCGTCATAGGTGGTAGCTTGACCCTTGAAGGTGGAACCGTCTGGGGCAGTGCACTCAGCTACCCTGACTGGGTTGCAACCAGAACCCTCCCTGGGTTGAAGGGTCTTAATCTCCATCATGCTCTCTGTTATTCCTTATACTCCACGCAAAATCTATCAATTATTAATTTCTGAAAAAAGTTTTCAATTTTTTATGTCATTTTATGACGTTTTCTGCACCATTCAAGGTTGTAAAATGAAACAAACAAAAAAAAAATATACACTAATGAACATTTACACTTTCTTATACTTTACACTAATTATAACCCATATCCCATTGCCACTTCTGGGCAGGCTCCACCTTCTCCCCCGTCTTTACTTCCTCACCGTTGACCATCCGAACGGTACGGGGGGCGTAGGTCATGACTCCGTCGGTGGGTACGAAGTACATGAACTTTCCAATGAAAGTGTCCCCGTTGGCGTAAACCAACTTGCCCTCGTCCTCGCCCCACCCGTTGAAGGTGCCGTCGTAGACGTTTCCGTCAGGTGAGGTCATCCGGCCCGTGATTGGAGCCCCTTCCTCGTTCACTCGGCCGACGAACTCCCTTCCATTGGGCCATTTGAGGGTACCATTATACACGTCTTGGCCGTCAAGATGGTAAACGGTTCCTTTGAACATGGAACCATCAGCAGCAGCACAGGTGGCCAAACTGATGGGATTGCATCCCGAACCTTCCCTAGGCTCCAAAACCGTAATATTCATTCTGCTCTCTTCACTATACTCCCTGGAAATTATACCTGTTTTTAAATTCTGGAAAAAGTTTTCAATTTTTTATGTCATTTTTTGACGAAAATGGACATTTTTTTTTACTAGAACCCTTCAAGCTGCCGAATCGTCTCATCACACGCAATTTGTTCTGCCTTCTTTTTTATCTTATGTTTTCCTTCTCCCAAAAATACAAATATCTTTCCATGTTCCGACATATATTGATGAATTTCTGCATAGGATGTAAAGTTAGAAAGTGGAATAGATTTACTATGATTTACACTATGAACTGGTTGACCTAAGCATAAATAGACACCCATGTAATATCCAAATTCACTATTATGCTCCTCAACCTCCATATAATGAGGGGTTACTTTGAATTCCTTTTGAATCTTTACCTGCAAAATATTCTTAAAATTATCGTCGTTTTTAATTAGCGATATCCAATCTACATGTTTCTCAAATACGTTTTCTATAAAAATTTGTACTAATTGAAAACCAGGCCCAGTAACAAATACATTTTCAAACCATCCATCTTCGTCCTTTACCTTAATTTTATTGGTATCCAAAAATATGGCCCCAATAAACGACTCAAACAAACATCCCAGTTTCTTCAAATTTGTACGAGTTTGTTTTGATTCTGCATGTTTAGAAAGAATAAACCATTTATGCAGTCCCATTTCGTAAGCAATTTTACCAATAGCCTCATTTTTTACTAGGGCAATTTTCTTCTCGGTCATAAATCCCTCGTTCTCTTTAGGAAACCTACGGTACAAATAGTATTTAGTTATACACTCTAGTACTCCGTCTCCTACAAATTCTAGTCGTTCATTTGATTTTGTATATAAGGGAAGACAATCCTCTGGTTTAGGAGATATAATAATATTATTTTGTTCGTTTTCTAGATTCGGTCGTTTAATATAAGACCGATGAATAAATGACCGTTTGTAAAGTTCAAAATTATTGATTTCTACATCTAGTCCGTAGGTTTTTAATATTTGTTGGATATTAGAATCAGAAATAGATTTATTTAGGGGATTGTATGGATCGAAAATATATATCTCAGAACCATTTGCACCATTTTCTATGCGAATATCGTCATCTATGTTCATGTTATTTCCAAAATAAAATGAATAAAGAACTATTATAGTAGGTAGTCAATTTTCTATATTATTTTTTATATTATTATTAGCAGATTCATAAAAAAATATTTAGTAAATATATATCTAGAATAATGCCAGCTCCTGCAAGCGCTTTCCGTTCATCAAATCGTTCCAGCATGGGAAGTAATACATATACTACTCAAGCTCAAGGTGGAGGTTCTGCTAAAGCTGGATTCCCTTACCAAATTGGTCGTCCCTACCGTACATCCATTGCTTTTAACACATGTAACCCTGACCTTACAAAAACCACTAAATGCTGCGCTAGCTTGAAATTTTTACAATTTACCAAGACACCTTTAGCTAGCATCTCTCGCCCAATTGGTGCTACACAAACCAGCAACAGATATTTCCATATTCCTAACACAGGTAAGTAAACAATTAAACAAGTAAATACTTTTTAGAAACAATATAATGTTTTCGTCAACATTATATTATTATTACAGTAAAGACATTATGCATATAATTATTGATAAAAGAGAACATAGTCTTTATGAAAAAATTATGACCACACTTGCAACTACTTTACAAGATTCATCCATTCAAATAATTCAAAAAGAATTATTTATTGGAGACATATTATTACAGACAGATGATAACCAGGATATTTTATTGATTGAACGTAAATCATTTTCAGATTTATTGTCCTCTATTAAAGATGGTCGTTACGAAGAGCAATCACATAGACTGTTAAATACTAGTGAATTACCACCGCATTCCATTATTTATCTGTTAGAGGGTATGTTTTCTACAATACAAAATCCGAAGGATAAAAAAATGATATATTCATCAATCACAACCCTTAATTATTTTAAAGGTTTCAGTGTTTTTCGTACGTCTAATACCGCAGAAACAGCAGAATGGATACTCTCTATGGCTGATAAATTAAATCGTGAATTTAAAAGAGGTAAGGAACCTTATTACTTTTCTACTCCTTTTTTAACTATGTACCAAAAAATTAAAGAAAAAAGTTCTCAACATGTACCTGACGAAGAAAAGGAATTTAATACATTCACAACGGCACCTATAACACCTAGTGAAAACAATAATGTAAGTACAGAGACTAATTACTGTAATTTTGTAAAAAAAGTAAAGAAAGATAATATTACCCCAGAGAACATCGGCGAGATTATTTTATGTCAAATACCAGGAATTAGTTCAGTAACAGCAATCACTATAATGAAACAATTTGGTACCTTTCCTATGCTAATTAGTGAGTTACAAAAAAACCCTCAATGTCTAGACGGTATGGTATGTGAATCATCCAATGGTAAATCTCGTAAAATAAGTAAATCATCCTTGGAGAACATTCGCAAATTCTTAACATAATTACGCGGACCAATCAACCGTCAATAATACATATTTTTGTGGTCCGTCGTCTTGAACTAGAACAGCTTTAATACTACTATCTGTAAATATTTGCTGAATTTTTGTTAAAAGGATATTTACATAATGTTCACTACATTCAAAACATTTTCTTTTATAAATATTCTTACCCATTTTATTTTCATTTAATAAATCTCTAATGATAGATTGCAAATCATCCTCTATCATTTTCGCAAGTCGTATTTTTTCTGCTTCAATATGTTCATTGTACATATTATTTAGGTCGTTACGTGTAATTATCATTTTAATATTATAAATAAAAAGTTTTATATTATTTAGTCATTTTCATAAAAATGTAATTATATATCAGATAGTAATATGCAATATTCCAACCTGATAACCAATTTCAAAAAAGTAATTCATAATAATCGTGTTTTTTCGGTTTTGTTTTTTATCATTTTGTTTTTAATTGCTTTATATTTTAATATGCGCTTTTTACCAATAAAACCCGGTAAAGAAGGAATGAAATCCAAAGTTTCGCCCGATTACATTTCCGAAAAATTAACCGATAAAGAACAAAGAATGTTCCCATTTCGTTATTTTCAAGATGAAAACTCCAATACTTTACCAATTGTTGCAGTAACAGGGTTTTTTAGAGATGAAAAAGCGAAACAACTATATTATGAGTATGTTAAAAATGGGATAACAGTATTTGGTATAACTGCATATAAATCTTTCCCTAAAAAAATAGAGCAAGAATCAGAGGATTCATTTCATGTAACTGATGATTTTGATTATACGAAAAATATAAAGTATTGGTTATGCTGTTTTAGAAAGCCATCCAAATATGGATTTAACTATGATAATGTCATACAAGATATAAGTGAATCAGATATATATGATATTGACGACAAACCTGAAGTGTCTAAGAAATACGATTTTATATATATTTGTAACAAAGACGGGGATGATTGTCCAGCAAAAGGTTGGAATGCGATAAACAGGAATTTTAAATTAGCTAGAGAATGTTTTCCCATTTTGATAAATGATTATAAATTAAAGGGATTAATAGTTGGTAGAGTTGGATGTGGATTAGAACAACAATATGGAGATAAAATAGAAGTTACCGATTTCTTAGATTGGCATGTTTTACAGGAGAAAATGAGGGAATCTAAATTCCTTTTTTTACCGAATGTGGAAGATGCCTCCCCAAGAGTTATTGCGGAATGTATTACTAAGGGTGTACCTGTATTAATGAATAAATCTATTTTATGTGGTTCAAAATATATTGAATATGAAACTGGTGAGTTTTTTAATGATGAAAGTGACATTCGTTCAGCATTAGATTCATTGATTGAAAAATTAGACGATATAGACCCGAAAAAATGGTGGAGTGAAAACTATGGTATTAAGAAAACCGCTAAAAAAATACGTAATTTTTTGTATCCTGCATGTAAAGATGTATTAGAAAAAGTAAAAGAAGTTACTTTTATACTCTAAATTACATCTTTAGGTTGAGGACGCGTAGGGTCATTTGGCATAAAAGCAGTTTTTGGTTGATATAGCAATGGCTTGGTTATATTATTATCCTGATATTTACCAGTATCTATCATACGTTGGGTATATTCTACACCTCCCCAATTTCCATCCATAGGATTATCACTAGAATTGTTTTTTTCAGTAGAATAATGTATTTCATCTAAATTGGTATATACTCCTACAAATTGCCCATAAGGGTCAAAACTAGCATAATTACCCGCATTGTATGGAGCGTTTTCGCGACCCGCATCAACTACATTTACTGCTATTCTACTAGGTTCGGTTTGACGATTAATTTCAGTATTATTTATATTAGTAATTTCCGTGGCTGGTGGATAATAATACTTTGTAGTATCACTTATTGATAATGGGGGATATGGATTTAGTTTGTTAATATCGGTTAAAGCATTGGGAACTGAAGTATATCTTGGAGCAATAGACGGATTACTATTTCTATTTTTTGGTACAGGAGCAGTAGTAGGTGGATTAGACGTAGGTGGAACCGTTGTAGGTAAACCACCTTGCTGGTCAAAAGGACTTGGTCTTATTCTGTAAACATCTTCACCCTGAGTATTCGTTTCCTCCTGTAAAAAAAGAACTGGACAATTGTTCCCTAATTTCCTTTGTGCTTCTAAATAATATATATATTCATCTAAATTATTAAAAGGAATAGGATTTGTATCGTTAACCGGTTTTTTACTATTTAACAATAATAATTTGTTCCCTTTTTTAATCAACATATCTGGACAACCTGAATCTCCGTTTTCCATTGACTCAATCATCTTTTTATTTTCGGAATTGTTATGAGTAGATTTAATATTTGAATTAAAAATCCAATACAATCCTGCTAAAAATACAATAATTAAAAAGAGTAAAAATAATAACTTAATGGTTTTCATTATATTATATCAATAGGAAAAATTTCAATATCCAACCATTTAGATAAACATAATTATCTAATTGTATTGTATAAAAGTAATTATGCCAAGATTCACAAGAAAAAATGCAAATAAAAATAGAGGTACCCGAAAGAACATTGGTAAAAGTGGTGGTATTGTTACAATCGGTTTAATTTATGCGAATTGGTGCGGTCATTGCCAAGCATTAAAACCTGAATGGAAGAAAATGAAGAATAATGTTATGAAAACTCCTTCTTATAAAAAGGGAATGTACAAATTTATGGAGATAGAGGATGCTGATAAAATGAAAGATGCAAAAATAAACAGTATGAACAAATATATTCAAGGGCAAAAATTAGCAGCAAATGGCTATCCTACTGTTTTTAAAGTCAAAAGTGGAAAATTAAACTATTATCAGGGAGACCGTACTGCAAATGAAATGCAAAAATGGTATTTTGAAGGTAATAATAAAGAAGAGTATTTTGAAAAACCGGTTTCTAATAATATGTATTCTATGTTTAATCGTATGATGGGTGGAAAAAATTAAGAGAAAATGGTATAATTCAATTTATAATGTATTTTTATATATAATTAATATATAATACATAAACCATGGATAATTCAAAATGTTATACTTTTGAAGAGAAAACGTACAATGTAGGTTTATTTGATAAAAGTATAGACGCTACTTATATAATCCATTTAGTTAATAACGGAAGAAAAGCACATATTGAACAACAGCTATCTGTCTTCCAACCTACAAAGTGCGTATACATTGTAAATAATAAAGGTTTTAAAAATTGCAATAAAAAATTAGTAGAACAAATTTCTTATCAAGACCTTACTGATGCATTTCTACAATGTTTTAAACATGCAAATGATAAAGGATATGAAAATATTCTAATATTAGAAGATGATTTCATATTTTCTCCAGAAATTAAAGATTTATCCCACATAAAAATAATTGATTCTTTTCTTTCTTCCAAGAAAAACGAGGAATTCATTTATTATTTGGGCTGTGTTCCCGTTCTAGTAGTTCCTTACGATTTATCAAATTATCTATCTTTAAAATCATGTGCAACACACTCTGTTGTTTATTCAAAAAAAGCCAGAGAAAAAAAAATAAATATTGACGGCGGACACTGGGATTTTATAATAGAAAACAATTATACCAATAAATTTCTTTATTATAAACCATTATGCTATCAGATATTTCCCGAAACAGAAAACAAACAGAATTGGCACTACAAAGATCATGTTGTAATAATTGGGTTAAAGGATTTTTTTATATATTTATTAGAATTAAATAAAAAACCCGAATTTGGATTTAGTGTAATTTATTTTGTTTCCAAATTTGTATCTTTTTTAATCCTAATAATATTTTGTTGTTTATTATATACACTAATAATGAATGTAAATAAAATAAAAAAAACGAAAATTTTTACAAGACTATAAAGTAGAATTTACCTTATATACTTTCATACAAAAAATTGAATTAAATAACCATCATAATTATTTAATTCAAACTAAATAAACCTAAAACAAGATACAATTGAAATGGAAAAACGTATTATTAAGAAGCCTATGGTTAAGAAATATTTCCGTTTGTTTGACTTCCATACCTATGATGAAATTGCGGTTTCTGAAGATTCTAGTTCTGGCTCAGAAGCTGAAAACACAAAATTCCGTCGTAGGATTGACGAAAAAATATTTGTTATTCAAATGTTTGGCGTGAATGAATCAGGAGAAACGTGTTGTATTTACATCAAAGATTTCCAACCATTCTTCTTTATTCGGGTAGGGAAAAATTGGTCACACCATGACGCATCTCAATTAGTAAAAGATATTCATTCTAAAATTGATAAGAAATATCGCGATTCTATTATTTCAGGTGAATTAGTAGAATATAACAAACTTTATGGGTTTACGGCTGGAAAAAAGGACAAATTTGTTCAACTTATTTTTAAAAACACGGAAGTAATGAATCGGGTAAAAAACTTATGGTACAAATACGAGCCAAGTAAATCCGACCCCACAATACAAGAGCGTAAAAAGGTCAAGTATTATTTTCAGAATACCAATCTAGAATTATATGAGAGTGGAAATATACCTCCACTTTTACGATATTTTCATGTTCATAATATAAGCCCTAGTGGTTGGATTTCATTCTATTTAAATAAAGTAGCAAAACAGAGCGTACAAACAACTACATGTACTTTTGAATATGTATGTCCGCTAAGTGCTATCTGTCCTGAGCCTACAAAGATAGATAGAGTACCATTTAAAATTTGTAGTTTTGATATTGAGGCAAGTAGTAGTCATGGTGATTTTCCTATTCCTGTAAAGACATATAAACGATTGGCCGCAAATATAGTTGATAGTTTTATAAAACAAGCCCAGTTTCTAGATGAAAACAAGGGCAAAAATTTGTTACAAAGAACAATATTAACTGCATTCGGGTATGATAGTTTCCAAGATATTGATGTGGTTTATCCCAAAATAATGCCAACAAAAGACCGAGTAAAGCATCTTATTAAAATTTTGATGGAACAAACTATTGAAAATGCAAAAAAGGCCAATACGGAAGAAGATAATTCGGCTCTTCTACGTATTGATGATATGTTTGAACAAATGAATGAAAAACAGAATCAGGCTTCTAGTGAAAACGTATCCGATGAAATACTTACAACAAATGACTTAAATGATAATGATGATGATGACGAAGATGAAACAAATGTCTATGTAAAACCCCAGTATAAGTCAAAAAACATTGTAGATAGTAAGAAGATTCTAGATGTATTAATGGCAGGCTCAACAACTAGAGATGAGAAAATTCAAACTACAAATGATGTTATGACCCGACTATTTCCTAGATTGGAAGGAGATAAGGTTACCTTCATTGGTTCCACTTTCCTAAAATATGGCGAACTACAACCATATTTAAATCATTGTATTGCATTGGGTTCTTGTGATGCAGTTGATGGTGCGGTAATTGACCCAGTAGAGAATGAGGAAACACTGCTCTTACATTGGGCCGAACTAATTCAAAAAGAAAATCCGGATATCATTATTGGTTATAATATATTTGGGTTTGATTATGAGTTTCTCTTTCGGCGCGCGGAAGAAAATGACTGTGTCTATGAATTTATGCAACTTTCTAGGAAAATTGGTGAAATGGCCGCAAAACCCATGAAAGACATGCCTGGTAAATATGATATTGAGACTACTAAGATGCAAATTGCGAGTGGAGAATATGAGTTACGGTATTTCAAAATGTCTGGACGTTTACAAATAGATATGTATGCTAGTTTCCGACGCGAATTTATCCTATCATCTTATAAGTTAGATGATGTTGCCGGACTCTTTATTAGCGATGATATAAAACGTACTGAACATGTTATCCATCCAAAGTTTGGAGAAGTAACTGAATTATACAGCCAAAATTTAATGGGTATAAATATACAGGATTTTATACATATAGAGCTTTCTGGATATACATCGGAATACCATAAGAAGGGACAAAAATTCCGAATTTTAGATATTGAGAAAGGGAAGGAAGTAGTGGAAATAGTGAAGGGACAAGAAAAAACCAACAAATATAATGTACTTATGATTCAGGGTCATGAACATTTTGAGAAGGGGAAATCTCTAAAATGGGGTATGGCAAAGGATGATGTATCTCCGAAAGATATTTTTAGATTAGCAAACGGCTCTAGTGCTGACCGTGCTATCGTAGCAAAATATTGTATTCAGGATTGTAATCTAGTCCATCATTTGATGAATAAAATAGATTCTATTACTGGATATTCCGAGATGGCGAATATTTGCTGCGTCCCTATTAATTTCCTTATATTCCGTGGCCAAGGTATTAAACTTATGAGTTTTATTGCAAAAAAATGCAGAGAAAATAATACTCTTATGCCGGATTTGGAAAAGTCCAATGACTATGACAGGTATGAAGGTGCAATTGTCTTACCACCGAAATGTGCTATGTATATTGATAATCCAGTAGCTTGTGTAGATTATTCTTCACTTTATCCATCATCTATGATTAGTCAGAATTATTCTCATGATAGTTTAGTATGGTCTAAAGAATACGATTTAGATGGTAAACTAGTAAGAGAAAAAGGTGAGAGAGATGCTTCAGGAAAATATATTTATGATAATTTACCTGAATATCAATATATTGACGTGGCGTTTGATAATTTTAAATATATTAAAATAGGTAGCGCACAAGCTAAAAAAACCAAAGTAGGACAGATTGTTTGTAGATGGGCTCAACTACCAAATAATAAAAAGTCTATTCTCCCTTCTATTCTGGAAGAGCTACTCAAAGCTCGCGCTGATACTCGTAAGCTTATTAAAACAGAAAAAGACCCCTTCATGCAAAACATTTTAGATAAGCGTCAATTAGCTTATAAAATCACTGCGAATTCATTATATGGACAATGTGGTTCACGTACTTCGGCATTTTATGAAAAGAATGTAGCGGCATCTACCACTGCAACTGGTCGTATGATGATTACATATGCGAAGCGTATTATTGAGGAAGTTTATGGGGATATGATTTACACTATGCAGTCAGGTGAAAAAGTAAAAACCAAAGCTGAGTACATATATGGTGACACGGATTCGGTATTCTTTACATTTAATCTAGAAAATCCCGAAACCGGTGAAAAGATTGTAGGAAAACCAGCATTAGAAATGACTATTGAATTAGCACAAGATGCCGCAAAATTATGTACGCAATGGTTAAAACCACCAATGGAACTATCTTATGAGAAGACACTTATGCCGTTTATTTTGCTTTCTAAAAAGCGTTATGTAGGGATGCTTTATGAAGAAGATCCTAATAAAGGAAAGCTGAAGTACATGGGATTGCCTTTAAAACGTCGTGATTCATGTGATTATATGAAAGATGTATATGGTGGAGTTCTGGATATTCTTATGAAAAGTACAGATATGGGTGGTGCAATGAAATACCTAGAGACATGTTTAAATAATTTGATTGCAGGGAAAGTGAGCATGGATAAATTGGCAATTACGAAGGCTCTTCGTAGCGATTATAAGAATCCACAGCAAATTGGTCATAATGTACTGGCCGAAAGAATAGGAAAACGGGACCCTGGTAATAAACCCAAATCAGGTGACCGTATCAAATTCGTATTTATAGCAAATGATGATAAAAAGGCATTACAAGGTGAAAAGATGGAAACACCAGAATTTATTATGGAGAATAAATTACAAATTGATTACAATCATTATATTACAAATCAAATTATGAAACCGCTTTTACAACTTTTTGGACTAGAAGTTGAGAAAATATGGAGAGCATACGGAAAAGGAAAATATATGACAGCCATTAAAGATTATCAAAAACAGATTAAGAAATTAGAGGATGAGTTTCCTGATTTAGAGATATTTATGAAAAAGAAGGAGAAATATTGTGCTGCTCAAGTAAAAGCGTTGCTCTTTGAGAAGGTTTTGGAAAAAATATATAATGAGAAAAATAACATACAACAAATTACATCCTTCTTTACACGTAAATAAATATATAGGTCTTTAATATATATTAATTTTTTTTTATATGTCTTTGTCTATTAGAACTGTTGCTAGTAAAAGGTCTATTAATCAGGTCCTTCAATCAAAGAACACTTTAGCTCAATTTGCTCAACCCGTTTATTATAATGGTAATTTGAGCATCCATCAAGATTTATGGGTTGGTGGAAATGAGCAGTTGAACGGAAATCTTTCTATCGGTGGTAACTTAACAGTAAGTTATTTAACTGTTCGTAATAATGAACAAGTTAATGGTAATCTTACTGTTAATGGTAATGAACAAATTGGCGGTAATCTTACAGTAACTGGTAATGTAGATACAACCGGTACTATTTCAGCCAGAACATTTTTACCAGGACAAGTAATTAACGTTTCTATGCTTACTAATGCTAATTTACCTACAATGACTAGAACAATTACTCCTAGTCCTACTGCAACTAATGTTTTTTCTATTACATTTACACCTAAGTATTCTAATTCTTATTTAATTGTTGAATTCCAAACAGTTTATTCTTTGATTGGGGCAGGTAGTGATAATTCGTTTGCTTATTTATATGTAAATGACGGTACAGATTATCAAATTGGTAAAACTTATCAACAGTGGAACAATACTTCGGGTACAAGAAGCGGTGTTCTGTTTCCGTTAGTTGGAAGATATACTAACAGTAATACTTCAGCAAAAACTATCAGGGTGGATTTACATAATCAAACTGATGCTGACCCAATTACTCTAGAATCTGATATCTCTACGTGGTTAAAGATTACTGAAATTGGGCGTTAATTACGGTATAAGTAGCGTATCTATTCCTCCATTAAATTTTTCTATACATTCTGAATAATTTAATGTTTCCATACAATATTTTTTTATGTCAAACATGCTTTCCTCCCAATATTGTGGGTATTGATTACATATATTTTGAAACATTATTTTAGAAGCTAGCTCTGTCTCAAATTCTATGTTCTCATAAAATATTACAGGTCTGTCCCTCTTAATAGTTTCTAATGCTTTAGAAAAGATAAATGGCTCTGAACCTTGAGCATCACAATGTATAAATCCAACATTTTCTAACTTCATACTATCCACAGTAGTTAATTTAATAGGTTCTCCCTCTTTCCCCAAACATATTCCCCCAAAATTACAACCTGCATCTATTTCCTCGTTATATCGCTTTGTAACATTTCCCCCACAACCATCTATGTCTATATCATGCATATTTCCCATCCCATTAAAACAAAAAACTCCAGAATTAAATGGTCTTATTTTATTCTGCAAATTGTTTTGTTCAATGTTTTTCAATAATAACTTGTATAAATTATTTTGAGGTTCGTAGACATTTATTTTCCCTTTATTTAAAAAAGACGAATATACAATAGTGCTTGTTCCGCAATGCCCACCAATTTCTAATAAATTACGATTAGGGTCAACATATTGTTTTAATTTCAATAATGTATCCTCATCCCAGTATATACTTTGACGAAAAGAAGAACCAATATAATATTCATTTTGATAAAGTGTTATTTTACCAAAATGGGTATTATAGGTAACGGTATTGTTTATATTCATATTGTAACTATTAGTTCAAATTACTTTATTTTGTTTCATAAATAAAGTAATTATTACATACCCAAATATTTTTTATAAAAATATAATATTGTACTATCTAATAAAAAATTGTAGCTCCATGTATTTACATCATATTTATAAGGTTCTTCACGAATCCAAATATTACATACATATTTTATACCAGATTTGATTGGTAACCCTGCATGGAGTGCTAAAGGATGACATTTTTTTCCTTCGGCATCTAATGGGAAAAACACAATGGCACTATTCCTATCCGGTTTAATATTCTTATCTAAATTAGGAAACCTTGTTTCACCGGCTTCAAAATCATTATTAAGATAAATAAGTGAGGTTAGTATTCTATGTCCACCTTGTGATAAAAAATCGGGTTCGTAGTAAGGAAAACTATCGTGATGTTCTCTATAATAATTATCTTTTTCATATTTTACAACCTGCATATCTTCGGCATGTTCAAATATTTGATTATATTGACTACATAGTTTCATATAAATTGGTTTTATAACTGGGTCGTCTTTTGGTACCCATGCGGTTTGACTTTTTCGTATATCATCATTTACTTTATTTGATAATCCTCCACCGATAGCACTAGGATAAAAGCGACTACTAGCATATTCTAAAATATATTTGTTTTGTTCTTCGGTAATGAAATTATTGACAACTTCAGGATGTCTATAACCTGAATCTATATGAGCTAAACCTTGTCTTTCTATAACACTATTAATTCGTTTATGATTTAAAAATATAAATAAAATGATTGAAAAAACAAGAATTACAAAAAACCAAAATATATAATATAGTATTTTTCGCATGTTATATATTTTTTAGAAAAAAATTAATAGTAAATTGTCAAATTTTAAATATTAAGTAAATCATTACATAAATTTGTGCCATTAGGAGAACCTAATCCTGTCGGTAAACCATATCCTTTTCCATCGCTATAATTTGTTAAAATAGCAGAATTTCCGGCAACTGAGCCCTGGTCACTACCTATTGTGACATCATAGAAATCATTGGCATATTTATCAGGTGATGTATAAATTGTTTTATAAAGATATTGTTGTACATTATTTGAAGGTGGAACATATGTTGAACTTGTAGGAACCGTCGGTGTTGTTGAATAAACGGTTGTCAATGGGCCTTTTCCTGCATTGAAACGTTTTTGGTTGGCCAAAGATAATATTCCAGCAAATATTGGTGCTGATACCGATGTTCCACCAAAGGAATACCAAGACCCTTTGTATACAACATATACACCTGTATTTTGACTAGCCACTAAACTTACGTCTGGAATAGCTCTATAAGTATGAGTTATATTACCTATATTTTTTTGATAATTAGGTTGAAGTACACTTGCAGCGTATCCACATCCGGCACTATTCCATGTGAATTCTGTTCTAGGTGTATCAGCATTAGGTGTCCATAACAATGTAGTACCACCCACAGATATACAATTTGATAGAACAGATGGCCACGATACATTATTAGTATCACCACTTGATGCACAGTAACAGACAGATGTGTTTGAAAAATTATTAACGTTACTTGATATCCGGGTTGAATCATCCATTCCCCATGACATAGATATGACATCAGCTTTGATAGTATTGTTAGCATAATCAACTGCGGCAAGTAAATCAATAATTGTATCTGATTTAGCTTCAACTACCCAAATAGAAGCATTCGGGTTTATTGTACAAACCATCTGCACATCTAAGCATTCCTCTTGTGCCCAACCGCTATCATATTTTGCTCCAGGCATAGTGTATATATTTACAGTAGGTGGCGTTGAATTTGGACCAAAATTAATATTATTTTGCCAATATGTTTTCAAATCTGCTAAAAGCCCTGAATAAGTAAACGCTACAATTACAGCAATCTTTACCTGCTTTTTTCCATTAGCAGCAGTTATTGTAGGAATACTATATAAATTTAACAATTGAGAACCATTGAATGTTTGTGGTGGAAAACTAGGATTTAAACTGGAATTTACAGCATTAGGATGGATATAAGTATAAGGACTAATAAATGTTTTCATAATGGGAATAGAAATAGTTGGTGTTTCGTTGGTAAGTAAATTTGTTGGAGCACGAACTGCATAAATCTTAAAAAAAATATCGTAACGCATTACAATATATAGTTTATTTATATATTTTAATTTTTTACTGATTCTCAAGTAATGACCTTTTATGCAACTCTATGGCTGCCTCTTTGTTTTCAAATCCATCTACAATTGACCATTTATTAGGTGTCTTTGATTTATAACTTGAAAAAAACCAATGAATATTCTCTTTTATTTCATTGGATAAATCATTCAAATCCTTTATAGTTTCATAATCTTCCTCTAATACACAGAGAACTTTTTCGTCCTTACCCTTTTCATCAGACATAATTAACACACCAATAATAAAAACATCATAAAATTTATCTCTTTCTATTTTTTTGTTATCTGTAACAATAATAAGTGCATCTAATTCATCATCATCCATGGCAAGTGTCTCAGTTATAAATCCATAACTATATGGATAAAAATAGGGATATGGGAGAATTCTATCTATTTCCAGAATATTTAATTCTTTATTTAATTCATATTTTGTATTGCTATCTTTTTCAATCTCAATATAAACCTTTACTTTTTTGTCCATTTATATAAAATAAAATTAAATGTTTTATATCTTTTTAATTGTTATTAGATAAATCATTCCGATATATTGGGAACTCAAATGTATAAACAAGATTTTGTGATATATCAGGATTCATATATTCATTAACAATATCATGTAAACTTTCTCTAATACGGCCATACAAATTATTATAAAGTTGATTTTCATTATTAATAGTACTTGTACTACTACTTGTATATTCGCGTATATCATATCTACACACTGGACACCGTACATTTCTCTGAAACCAGTTTTCAATAGAAGTTTGACGAAATGTATGCCCGCAATGCAGTATTCTAGTAACTGGTTCTCCTTCTTGAAATTCTTCTAGAGTTATGGGACAATTTGTATTGTTGTTATTTTCAACGGTTTCTCTGCAAAACTCATAGTTAATTGTAGCATTTTCAATTTGTAAACTAGTAGGATTAATGACAACGTTTTCTTGAGATAAAGGCGTTGGTGGAGGTACCCTGGTATTTGTAGGATAAATCATATAGTAAATTAGATTATCCAAATTGTCTCTTGTCCATCTAGATGTTGGATTTATCGTATTTTCATAAGGAACCTGATTTGTATTTTGACTATTTGTAGCCAACAAACTTATTGTTTGTATTATTAGCCGCATATTATCTTGGTAATCTCTTATATTAGTATTATAAAGATTAATAAATTGTCTAAGTAAAGAAATTATTTCAGTTGTTTCGGGTTGTCTTCTGGTTCTGGTTCTTGTACGACTTCTATTAAGTTCTTGAGCCAATCTTAACAATTCATCTTGTAAATCATCAACTCCATCAACTCTATTATCCATTCTTTCTGAATAATATAAAGATAATTATCTATATATACTTATACAAAATATAATATTTTCCATGGATTTATCAAAATATAAAGATAAAGGGAGAACAGGATTAGAAAATTTGGGAAATACATGTTTTTTAAATTCTTGCATGCAGGTATTAAACCATACTTATGAATTAAATGAATTTCTAGATTCAGACAAATACAGTAAAAATCTAAAAGAGAATTTACCTGATTCAAATATTATTATTGAATGGAATGATTTGCGTAAAGTAATGTGGAGTGGAAATGGTATTGTAAGCCCTAATAGATTCGTACATAACATTCATAAAATAGCAGATATGAAAAATAGGGAACTTTTTACCGGGTGGGTACAAAATGATATGTCTGAGTTTCTATTATTCTTTATGGACTGTATGCATAACAGTATTAGTAGAAGTGTAAATATGAGAATTTCTGGTAATCCAGATAATAATACTGATACAGTAGCAGTACAATGTTATAACATGTTGAAAACTATTTACGCAAAAGAATATTCTGAAATCATGGAAATGTTTTATGGTATTTACGTTTCCGAAATTATATCATTGAATAATGAGATACATCACAATATGAAATCTGAAAGTTTTTTCATATTGGACCTTCCTATCATGGAACCTGGTAGATTAGCTAAAAATATTTATGAGTGTTTTGATATCTACGTAAAACCCGAAGTTTTAGAAGGTGAAAATGCATGGTTTAATGAGAAAACCAATAAAAAGGAGGATATTAAAAAGCAACTATCTTTTTGGAATTTTCCGAAAATTTTAGTCATTACGTTAAAAAGATTTAGTCCTGACGGACAACAAAAACTTAATTCCCTTATAGATTTTCCTTTAGAAAATTTGGATTTATCAAAGTATGTATGTGGATATAACAAAGAATCCTATAAATATGATTTATTTGGTATATGTAATCATATGGGTGGCGTGATGGGTGGTCATTACACTGCATTTGTACGTAACTCTGAAAATCAATGGTTACACTGTAACGATAGAAATATAGAAATGGTTCAAAATCCTGAATCTATTATTATGCCAATGGCCTACTGTTTATTTTATCGTAAAAAAAATAACTTATTATAATATACTATATTATTAATGATTGAAAGTTATACAGATAAAGCTACAACTTGGGCTCATGCTCAAGAAGGCTCAAATAATGTAAACACTACCATACCCCCTGATAATAAAGTTAATGGTCAAATAAATACTTATACAGGTACCAATACTAATACAGGTACTGGTACAAATAATGGTACTGCTACGGGTACGGGTACAAATAATGGTACTACTACAGGTACAAGTGATTATAGTGTATCTAATGACACAAACACATATGAAGGACTATTTTACTATATTTTCAACAAATCAAATATATTATTGTTTTTATGGTTTTTAGCAATATATTTTATAGCATATTACATATTATCTTTCTTTTTTAATAGGAATGAAGATGTAACGAATTATCAGTTGAGATTGAGTAGAACAATAGATATAATCACAATGTTATGTCTTCTTGTAATTTTAATTTCAATTTATAGTAGTTACTCCCAAACCCAGCAAGAAAAATCATTACAAAATTTATCTAATTCAACTATTAAGTTTGTTAATAACCCGATATCTATTGTGTATATGTTATTCTTTTTTATTTTTTTCTATTTGATTGTAAATTTATTCAAATTACCTATGGACCGTGAGACCAAACCTATTATGATTTCATTAATTGAAACTGTTGCTTGGATACTTTTTGTAGTAATCATTTTTACAAATTTTTTCAAATATGTTCTTAGTATTTCTCTCACACAATTTTTATCCGATATATTTGATTGGTCTCATTTACCCCAGTATAGCCCATACCATAGTTATTATGTTGGAAATACTGTTGTGGGCGGAAATACTATTTCTACTGGAAAAACTAAAAATACTACTAGTACACCCACGCCTACATTACAGTTAACTCAAGCTATACAAAAAGATGAGGTATTTAATATATCAAATAATCTTTATACGTATGATGATGCCCAAGCTATTTGCTCTTCCTATGGTGCCAAAATAGCAACTTATGACCAGATTGAAGATGCGTATAATCATGGTGCTGAATGGTGTAATTACGGATGGTCTGATGGACAAATGGCCTATTTCCCCACACAAAAATCTACTTGGCAAGAATTACAAAAAACCGATAAAAACAAAAATGATTGTGGTAGACCAGGTATTAACGGAGGACATTTCGCCAACCCCTACATTAAATTCGGCGTTAATTGTTTTGGTAAAAAACCCCCGCCAAATGATAATGAATTAAACAGAATGCACGCTCAAAATAATAAAATTTACCCTAAGAGTCAAAAAGATTCGGAATTAGAGAAGAAAGTACAATTTTGGAAGGATAATGCGGATAAATTATTATTAATTAATTCCTATAATAAGAAGGAATGGTCCGAATATTAGTAACAAATTAAATATTCCGTATTTTACAATGTATTTTTATAAAAACACATTGTATATTGTTAATGAAAATTCCGGATTGCACTTTAACAACTTGTTGTTATAATTTATCATCTTTTCATTCCAAGGCTAGACCGTTGAATGAATCAATAAATAATACAAAAGAATTATTAAACACACCATGTTATCTGGTCATTTATGCTGATAAAGATTGTATGCCATCTATAAAAGAATTTAGAAACGCAGCTGGCTATGAAAATTTAACATATTACGTTGAGATGGAATTTAACGAATTACCAAAATACATTTTGCTAGATATGGTAAAACAAAACAGAGAAATTAGTTGGCCTACCCGAGATGAAAGGACTTGTGCTGAAGCACACATATTGAATTGTTCAAAATTTGACCTAACTTTAAAAACTATGGAATTAAATCCTTTTAATACGAGCAAATTTGGTTGGATAGATTCTAGTTTAGGTTCTGATAAATTACGTATATGTCAGAATTATGAAAACAATTCTCTCTTGTATGCATTAAACAATTTAACAGACAAATTTCAAATACAAATACTTAATGTTAATGATAAAAAATACAAGAATAAAGAGTTCAAAAAAGAATATTATGATAGATATCGTTATGTAGTTTGTGGTGGATTATTTACTACTTCAAAAAATATAGGAATTAAGATATTCAACAGATGTAATGAACTAATTGAGCAAACTGTTGAAATGGGTTTTGGACACGGAGAAGAAATGGTTTTTTTGGAAATATTAGATGAATTCTATGACGATATACAAAAAAGTTACGGAGATTATCATTTTATTATAAATAATTTTGTAAGACCTACATATGGATTTGACTATATTAATAATTTTATAATTAAGGGTTATCTTAATCTTTCATATCACAAAGAATGTTATGATTGTTGTAAAGTAGTTTTAAATGAAATAGAATCATTTCATGTAAAAATAAATTACGATGTATATTTCTCAATACTATTTTCTTACTATATATCAACATTCTATCACAAAGGAAAAGAAGAAGCTAAAACTATTGTTAATCATATAACAAAACTTATTGAGTTAAATCCAAATATAAAAAGGGAATTTGAAAAGAATGAAAATTTCTTCAAAAATAATTTTAAAATGTCATTTGATTAAAATAATAACCAATTGTACTTTATTGATAATTTATTTATATTTTTTTGGTTTTTCGGTTTGTAATCTGACTTTTAATACGTCTTGTTCCTGAATAGGGTTTTACTGAAGATACTGAGCCAAGCAACTTATCAAATAATTGGTCATCTATTACAGTACAATTCATTTGTTTTGTTTTGGCAGGTTCAAAATACTTTTGAGAGAAATGTTTAGGTTCTAAATATAATCCAGCGGGAATTCCTAATTCATCAAACCGATTTCCACCGATTTCTAGAGAACCTCCTAAAATCATTCGTTCATTATTCTCATTATTCAAATATTTTTGCATTGGATAAATTGCTGATATTATTTCATTATTTAAATCTGAAACAAATTCATATTCTGACACATAAGAACTACTAATATTTTGCATTCTATATAAATAGCATGGATTTATTTATTACTAGTTCTTCTTATATCATTGGAAGTTGTAATCTCTCGGTTTTCTCTTAAATATTGAACTACATAGTCTAGTTGTTCTTTATCATTTATTATTTTACTGAGTGTTTTTTCAATATATCCAAATGTAAGGGGTGAATATTCCTTCTTTTCATATAGACGGAGTTCTCCCTCACTTAACTTTAATTTTGTATGATTATTATCTGACATATACTGGCTTATATTTTCTGATAATTCATTTCTCATATCACGCATTTTTTTGGTTTTTTCATTTATTATTTTTAATTGACTGTCTAAGATAGCCCATTTTTTTACATTTTCCACAAATTGAGTTTTGGGATTTATACATATTTCTTTTTCTTCATTATTCATTGTTTTTTTATATAATATAGATACTATATAAAAATTAGATTGTTTAACGTCTTCCTCTGCGAGAACTACGTCTTCCTCTGCGAAATCTACGGGCCTTTCTGAAAGTCTTTCCTTGTACCGTTCCTTGACCCATGCTTGGTAATCCCATTAACTTACCCTTGCGAATAGAGTCTCTGGCATATAAAAGAACAGCTGGTACAGCTATGTCAGTAATAATTCCTCCACCTATTTTAGAATTATCACCACCAGTGGTAGTTGGTGTAGGAGTAGGTGTCATAGATGGCATAGTAGACATAGGTGTCATATGTGGCATAGATCCAGCATGAGACATTGATTCAGAAGGGGACATTGTTGCCTCCCCGTCCCCACCATTCATTTTTGGTATGATTGGATTTCCACCATATTCAGCTGGTGCTAAATGACCTCCACCTGTAATTACAGCAGGAACGGCAACCATTCCACCAGTATGATTCATCGCTATGGTATGGTCAGTTGCACTAACTGCATGTTGTGCGCCAATTCCACCGTATGTATTAATGGCATGTTGTGTAGCTCCACTATCACCACCCATCATCATTTTAGAACTTCTACGTCTATGACTTCTTTTTTTGGAATGTCGTGTCTTAGCCATTTCTATATATTTTACTTATATTTTATTTTCATTGACAGTTGTTTATGCTAAATTTCCTGAGTTGATTAGATAATCTTAATAATAATACTAAAATTGCTAAAATTATAAAGAAGAGGAATAGATTATAAAAACATAATAACCATAAATATAAATAAATTTCATTATAGACAATATTTACTAATGGTTTCATAATCTCTTTTACATCTTTACGAGTATCTTCATTTTGAAAGAATTCTATACAAGTATCGCGAATCGTTTTCATAACATAGTAGTTATAAAAATATGATAGATTAATGATGGCTATGTGAACGTATTTTAGGGGAACTACGAACCTTCGGAGACCCCTTCTATTCGTCTAAAAAGTCTACTATTTTTATTACTAAAATATAAGTAAAGTAAAAACAATGGAGATTTATGATACAAATGACTCTTTTGATTTTAATAACTTGATTCTTACCAAACCCACTTTAATTTCTGGTGGAAATTACTTTATAAGATGTTTAGTAAACAATTCATCATTGTATATTCAACCCCCTAAATGCAAAACTAAACAGGGATTTATGAAAGCTGGGAAACGCTTTTCGTGTGATTTAATGTTCACAAACGAAAACGAAAACTTTATACGATGGATGGAGAATTTAGAAAATCACTGTCAACAATTTATTTATAAAAACCGTGATAAATGGTTTGATGGCGAAATGGAATTACATGATATTGAAAACTATTTTACATCACCACTAAAGTTATATAAATCAGGAAAATACTATATTTCACGCGTAAATGTTAATACAATTCTAAATAAACCATCCATAAAAATTTATGATGAGAACGAGACCGAATTAGATATGGAATCAATAAACGACAATACAACTGTAGTTACCGTAGTTGAAATACAAGGAATAAAATGTTCTTCTCGTAGTTTTCAGATTGAGATTGAGTTAAAACAAATGATGGTTCTTCAACCTACTAATATTTTTGAGAAATGTATTATAAAAACAGGAACTGTTCCTCCATCTAATACTGTTGTAGCCGATACTATTGTTGAAGGCAAAGAAGATTTAGAAGTTATGAATTCACCAGAACCTGAGCTTGATACATGTATAAATACCGAAACCGTAGATGATAAGGATACGGAAATTCCTGAGGTAATTGATACTACAACTACTGTGATATTAAATGACGGTATAGAGGAAATAGATTTTAATTTAGAAGAATTAAAAGAAGATGAACCGTTTCAAATTAAAAAAAGAGATGATGTTTATTACGAAATGTATAGAGAAGCTAGACGAAAGGCAAAGATTGCTAGGGATTTAGCACTTTCATCCTATTTGGAAGCAAAACGTATAAAGAACACATACATGTTGGAAGATATTGAGGACAGCGATGATAGTGATTTAGAATTAGAAGATAATAATCTAGACGAAGATAATTCTATAGAAGAATCGGATAATCCATGAACTATTATTTAGCAAATTTAAAATTCAATTACATAAATATTTTTATCATCCGTTTATATATAATAGAATGTTCAAAGAAATCATGAGTGGGTTTTCCAAATTTTTCACAAAAGAAAGGACTCTTGTTTTAATTATATTCTTAGTTCTCGCCGGGGCTCTTTTTTCATATTCAGGCTCCAAAGTAAATGTCTATGATAATTTAGAAACCGGTACTCCTACAGTAAAAACTACTGCTCCTGTTATTGCAACTACAACCACTGGAGGTACAACCGCTACAACTGTTGCTACTGCTCCTACTACAGGATATGCTCAACAAGCTGTCGCAAACCCTTCCGATTTGTTACCCAAAGACTCAAATAGTCAATGGTCCGCTTTGAACCCCAACTCTATGAATGGTGGTGATATTTTGATGCCTGATTTATTACAAGCCGGCTACCATATTGGTCTTGATACCATCGGCCAAACCCTTCGTAACCCCAATCTTCAATTACGCTCCGACCCAATTATTAACAAAGCCGATATTGGACCATGGAACCAAAGTACAATTGAGCCCGATTATGGTCGTGTCCCATTAGAGCTTGGAGCCAGTAAATAATAATAATAATTAAAAAATAGTAACATTGTGATTTTTCATATACCTATATAATAGAATAGGTACATGAGTCTTATAGAATATAGATATCCAAACGGTTTTAGGGTTATTTATGAACATTATGTAAATAAAATTCCTATTACTGGTGCTTATCTATTTTGTGATATGGGTTCTGTTTATGAGTATGATGGTATGCGAGGCGTATCTCATTTTATAGAACATATGTGTTTTAAGGGTACGAAGAAGATTCCAGATTCTAATGATATTTTTGGTGAATATTCTAAAATTGGTGCCTATTTCAATGCGGTCACAACCAAAAGATATACATGTTATACTGTAAAATGTCAGGACGAATATTTGGAAAATTCTTTAGAAATTGTTTCTGACATGATGATGAATTCTACGTTTAAAAGCAATGAATTTAATAAAGAGCATCTAGTAATTGTTGAAGAAAATAATAACGATAAAAACAACCCACATATTATACTGGATAATGAAGTTGATAAAATATTATTCAAGGGAAGTTCATATGAATTTCCAGTTGACGAAATGGAATATCATAATAAAGAAACCCTGAAATATAATGATGTTTTAGAATTTTATCATACCTATTATCATCCTAGTAATATGATTCTCAGTATTGTTTCTCATTTACCATTTGATAAAATCAAAAAAATGTTGAAATCTACCTTCTTTTTAAAAAAACAAAAATTGCCTTCACCTACTGTTATTCCATTCATGCGTTATGATTTAATTCGTTATACTGAAATTCAATATAAATTAATCATGAAAGAAGGATTATCTAATACATTGCTTAGTATTGGTTTTAGAACCTGTCCACATAACTCTCTAGATAAATATACTTTATTTTTACTAGCAAAGATAATGGGCGGAGGATTTAGTAGTAGATTAATGAAATTATTAAGAGAAAAAAAAGGCTTGGTATATACAGCGAAATGTGATACAAAGAATTATGAAAATACCGGTAGTTTTGTATTTTTTACAGAAACGAAATCTAGTAATTTTTTTGCTGGAAAAGGTAGTCATGGTGTCTTACCTCTTATGATAGGTATTCTTAATGATATGAAAAAACATGGTGTAACTATTGAAGAAATTAAGAACGCAAAAGGCAATATTAAAGGAGGTAATATTTTAAATTTAGAGAACATAGGTGTGAGAACTCAATATAATGGCGAGGAATTATTAATGCGTAGTGGTAGTGATGATAAAGCTATTGTTCCTTATTCTATGGTCTATGATAAATATATTGCTTCTATTAGTAAGGAAGATATAGCCAGGCTAATAGATAAGTATTTTGTACGTGAAAATATGTGTGTTTGTGTTTTAACAGGGAATACTTTAGATGCAAATAAAGTAAAGATGAACTGTGAACGTTTTTTGTAATTTTCTAATGAAATAATATTTAGTCGTTTTATATATATTTTCTTTGAATTATATATAAAATGAATTTTGCCGTCGCAATCTATTCCGCTATTTTGTTCTTCATTCTTTCTCCCGGTGTTCTTTTACGCCTTCCCCCCAATGGAAGTAAAATGACAGTTGCCGCCGTCCATGCTTTAGTCTTCGGTATCATCTTATATTTTACTGCGTCTACAGTTTGGCGCTTCTCTATGTCAATGTCCCCTACACCCATGCATAAAGAGGGTATGAACATGCCAGAATCCACTAGCAAGCCAAACATGTCTTATTAATTAAATCATAGAAATATAAAATGCACCGTATTTATATAATAAAATTGTAAATGGATAAATACGATGTTCTAGGATATTTAATTATCGGATTTGTTATCGCAGCATGCGGGTATATGTATTACAGAAGTTCCGATGAATTCCAATTAAAATGTATCATATCAAATGTTGATGGAAATAAATATTGTGTCAGAGAGCGTGCAAAATTACAAGCTGCCGCTGACCTTTTAGCAACAATTACTGAGAAGTGTAAAAAACTTGTTCAATACATGGACCAGCATCATGGTGAAGAAGAGCGCGTTCAACGCTTAGTAAAAGGTTATAATCCTAAACGAATAGTAGAAACTCTTCCTACCAGCGAATATACGGCATATAGTGAGAACAAGGGTGAAAAATTAGCCTTTTGTCTCAATCGTTCCAAAAATGAGAATGATAATTTAATTGACGAAAGTACCCTTATGTTTGTAGCTATTCATGAACTCGCCCACGTAATGACCAAATCTATTGGTCATAAGAGTGATTTTTGGGAGAACTTTAAATATTTATTAGAAAATGCCAAAGAAGCTAAAATACACAATCCTGTGGATTATAAAAAAGATAAGAAGGAATATTGTGGTATGAGTATTAATGATAATCCTTATTATGACTCATAAATAGAGGGAAACCTAAACCCTTCCTTTTTTGCGTATTTCAAATACCCAGTAATCTTAAATAATTATTTTTTTAGTAAATTTAAAACTAGGTATTTTATTACTAGACGAAAGCAGCGGTGTTTGGGAATATCCGTTTCTTAATAAAAAACTACAGGTATTTTTGTATAAATCCATTATTTCTATATTATGATGACTTGCTCTAAGAGTTTCAGCAACTGCATTAGAAAAAGCTCCAACGTTTTCGTCCATAACATTATACGAATCGGCACTGGTCTGGTCATCTCGGCATCCACTTAAAACATAGATATGTTGATTTTCTAATTCTATATTATTATTATAAGTAACATTTTTGTTATCAAATGACCAAGGCATATCAATTATGCTTCCACTATGACAGCAATCAAAAAACATTACTGTTGGACATTCGGCTTTTTTAATGATTTCTAACAAATCAATGTCTGCTATTACACCTTCCTCTTGAAAATTAGAAGGAATTATAATCTGAAAATTAGGATGACAAGGAATTATAATATCATTACAACTCTGAGATTGTAATTGAGAGCCGTGTCCACTGTAATGAAACCATATTTGCTCTAAATTTTCACTATTTAAAAATATGTTCTTCATTTGTTCCAAAATATTAGTTTTTGTTGGTTGTATAAAATCACCGGAATCGTCTCTCAAAATAACAATATTAGAAGGTTCATAATCATATGCATCAATAAGCATATTTCGTAAAATAATTACATCATTAATACATCCCTTTAAAGAAACAGTTGGACTACTAACGTAATCAATTCCGATTAACAAGGCTTTTTTCATTTATTAATATAAATGATAAAAGAATAAAAAACTTACATAAATTATAAGTTTATTGTATATATAGTAATAATTATGGAATCTCAACCACTTTCTGAAGTTATAGAAATTCCAGAAACTGAAAAATATATTTTGTGTTTATTAAATCAACAGGGTAAGCCTACAAAATACGTTGTTTTTAATGGTAATTCTACACCTATGACAGAGGAACGAATCAAAGAAAAATTATTTAGCAAAGACAATAGTGGTGATTTTTCAAAATTAAACCCGCAACCCGAATTTTACAACAGCTCGCAACAGATACATAAAGATGATACTATTCGTACCATTAAAAAAAAAATAATTCACGAACTGGGTAAAAATGAAGTATGTTATGAAGAAATTTATATTTTTGGACAGCAACTTCACGAAGTAGACCCCGTAAATATTTTAAATAAAGAAAAAGAATTATTTACAGGTAAAATGGTGTCTCAATTAGCAATTAATATACAATTAGAGGATTCATATTATGAAGAATTAATAAAAATGGAGAAAACGGCCTATCAATACGAAGACCTAATAAAATACATCAACAAGAGTAAAAAATATAAGATTTCTATTCCCCTCGGACAACGGTTCTCAACTTACCGCGATTTAATGTTTTCAGGAAATCCGTTTGATGTAGAAATGCAAAAAGATGACCCGGTTCCGGCATTCCAACTTTCTAAAAATAATGAATTATATACTTTTGAGAATAATTTACTTTTAAATTATGGTGAAATTATTGATAATGTTATTTATCTCTGTAAAGTTGGGGATGTTCTAGATTATGCAGAATCAGTAGAATATTCGTATGCGGATGGCTCTACAGAAGAAAAAGTAGTCATTGACCAGTCTTTTATGATTGAATTATACTTCCCTCTCTTATTTAAAGAAGAAATACTGAATAAAGATTTGTTTTTAGAAAAACAGCAAGAGTTTATAGAGCGTAATTCTAGATTATTAAAACCGGGAACATTCCAATTATACGACACCGTGGATTTGTTTTACAATATTTATCATAGTAGAAAAAGCGAATTAACCTATCTGGAATCAGGTATTTCTGATTTTCATGTTATAATACACCCTGAGATAGATATCCCTTTACCGTTAGATATAATATTTAAACAGATTCATGCTACCAAAGGTTCGGGTTCAGATAATCTGTATTATCCTTTCATACCTTTAATTAAATATAATCCAGGAAAACGTAGAGAAAGTATGTTTCGTTTTTATAGTGAAACCATATCTAAAGACGGTAAAAAAATACCATTCTTATCAAAAAAAGTAATTAGTTCAATTTCAAAGGAAAATAAGAAAGCAAACCAAATTGTCATTTATTGTAGATATACTACGGTTAAAAAAGAAATTATAGATATTTATGTAGATATTAACGCGGATGGTAATATAGGCTTACGATCTACTCTTAGTAAACCTTTGGCATTATCTATCATAGAAACAATTATTTATAATGTAGTGAATCCAATTATAATAAAAATGAATAAAATATTAGAAAAATCTGGGTACAAGGTAAAAAAATTTACTAGTATTAATGATGAGAATATAGAAATACTTACTTTACGTCATCAATCTACTATTACAGTAGATAAAACAATTAATTTTAGAAAAATAACTGGATGTTTGACTAGTTTGTTTGATATAATTGATACTGATTTAGATGTGAATAAGGGGATACTTTTAAATTTTATACGTGTAGATAATTATCAGAAGATGAATGCTATATCTTCTATGATTACTGATGTTTTTAAGAGAACAAACAGCCAAGAAGAGATTATTGAGGCATTAATAGTAAATTTTTCTTTTACTAGAGAAGCAGCGATTAATGAAATTGTTAATTATTTTAATCAACATCAGCGTATTCATGGTCAATATGTAAACAAATTAGTAGACGTAACCGATAATCCGGGGTTTCCTATTTCAATACATAAATCGTCATTTGATAATAAAATGCAAATTAAAATAGACCAAATTTATTCAGTTCAGTTTATTGATATTATGAATGTCTATATTGATAGTATTATTAGAATGCTTTTATTTTCACAAGAGATTCCTAGTGAATTATTAGAGAAAATGAAAAAATTATGTTCTTCAGTTAGACGCATAGAGGAAGAGGAAAAAATAGAGAACCTTATTGTTAAAAATAAAACTACGGTTGTTCAACCATTGGTTTTTATTGAAGATGAAGATGAGGAAGAAGAAGATAGGTATTTACCTGATGAAGATGAAGATGAAGAAGAAGAGCAAGTTATTGATTCAACTGAACAAGAGGAAGAGGAGGAAGGTTATTTACCGGAAGAGGAAGATGAACTTGATGAAGACACTAAAAACAGTGGTGGAGCAAAAGATAAAGGCTCTCTAAAAGAGGAAAAATCTAATATTTTTACCAAACGTTTAAAGGAAAAAGAGCCAAATCTTATACTTACAAAGCCTCAAGGTAAATTTGTTTCTTATTCACGTATTTGTCCAGCAAACGTTAATTTACAGCCTGTTGTTTTAACCGATGAAGAGAAAAATGAAATTGATAAGGAACATTCGGGAGCTTATACAAATGCTATAAAATATGGATCTGACCCTAAAAAACAATTCTGGTATATTTGCCCAAGATATTGGTGTTTAAAAACCAATAAACCTATGACCGAAGATGAAGTAAAACGAGGTGATTGTGGTGGAAAAATCATACCCGATAACGCAAAACCTCCACCACCGGGACATTTTATAGTAGAATTCACTGATAAAAAATATCATAAAGATGAAAAGGGGGAATATGTTTGGCATTCACCGGGATTTAAACCATCACATTCACATCCCGATGCTAAATTATGCTTACCTTGTTGCTACAGTAATTGGGCATCTAAGAATAAAAATCCTAGTCAACAACAACAACGTAGACAACAATGTGGTATGATTGATGCTAATATCGCAAAAGTCGGTCCTGATGGGAAAAAATCTCAAATTTCTTTACAAACGGTTCCTGCAGAGGAAGAAGCAAAAGAAGAAAAAGTAACCCTAGTAAAACCACCAGAAAATAAAGAGGTAAAAAAAGAAAAAGAGAGGAAGAAACAACAGGCCAAGAATAATATATTTGGAATAGAAAGGTATCCCATACCTCAATACCGTTGGGGATTTTTACCAACTTCGGTAGAATGGTTTTTACATACAAAGAACAGTAAATATGTTGTAAAAAATAACCCTGCTTATATACAGACCGGAAAAAGACCATTATTACGTTATGGTGTTGAACAGTCACCCCATCAATCATTTATAGGTGTGTTGGCAGATATTTACAGCAATTACAAAGAAACCAAATTATTATCTATTGAAGAAATGCGTGAGAAAATAATAGAGTTATTGACGTTGGATGATTATTTAAAACTACATAATGGTTCTCTAACATCTATGTTCAAACCAAGTCGGTATCGTGTTGATGATGTAACTGTGGAAGATTTCAAAGAAACGGAATTTTATAATCAGATTGACTTATCAAATCCATCTCAATATTTATTTTTAAAAGATACTATTTCCTCCTTTCAGAATTTTCAGAATTATTTACGAGATGAAGATGCGATGATTGACCATACTTATTTATGGGACATTATATCTTCGGAAGAATCTATTTTATTTGATGGTGGGCTAAATATGGTTATTATGGAGATTGTACAGAACGATATTACGGATAACATTGATATAATTTGTCCAACCAATGCTTATTCTGTAAACATTTACCAAAAAGACCGAGGCACTATTCTTATTTTAAAACATGATGAATTTTACGAACCAATCTACTTGTATGAAGGAAAAGAGAAAGAAAATAAACGGACCAAAATATCAGAAGACCCTATCAGGATTTTTACTGATTTAGGTGAAACGGAAGAATTAAAAACGATTCGTCGGGTTCTCAACATGGTCATGGAAACATCGGGTAGAAAATGTAAACCAATTAATACTAGACCTAAAAAGTATAAATTCAAAGAGAACATTTCAGCTTCTATTCTCAAAAAACACGTAGAAGAAATTGGATTATCTATCATACATCAAGTTATGAATTACAATGGAAAAATCATTGCATTATTTGTAGAAACAAAGGATAAAAAAACTGTTTATTTACCTTGTTTTCCTTCTAAGAAATTGGTCAAATTAGAGACCATTTTTATGAACAACGTACCTTGGTCAACCTATCCAACTACAATAGAATTATTAAGGAAAATAAAAGAGGAGTCTAATGGAAAAATCTTATGTGAGCCAATGATGAAAGTAGTTGAAGATGAACTTCTCGTTGGACTATTAACCGAAACAAATCAATTTATTCAACTTGTTGAACCAGAGGTCAATATTTATGAAGACGGACTCCCCGTTTTTTATGGTGTAGGTTATAGGGAAAGTATTGTGGATAATTCTTTAGCTACAAGTAGAGGAGAAGATGATATTCGGTTAAGTACGGTTCGTAATATCAAATTAGAAACCCAATTCTATATTTCTTTTAGAACTGAAATACGTAATTTATTGAATGATTATAATTATAGGGAAATTCGTGAGGAGATAATATCGGTTTTAGATAATCAAGGTCTGCTTTATATAGTTAAAATGAAGAAATTAGAAATATTAATTAGAGACTTGACGAATAATCTTTTTACATTTGTAGATGATATCAATAATGAAATTAAACAAAAAATTGGTGAATTGGCTAATTGTAATAAAGGAAATTGTGATGTGAAATCCTTTTGTTTAAAACGTACAGGTAAAGTATGTTTTCCTGCTAAGAATCTTATTAATGAGGAGAGAGATAACCAGGCTTTTTATTTTGCCAGGATATGTGATGAATTAATTCGCTATAGTAGAATTCGGTTATTTATGTTAGATAACAAACGATATTTAAATATTTCTAATGTAGATTATAGTGTGAATGAAGATGAAGTTATTTTATTAAATTCTGTGCTAACAGATAAATATTTTGACGATTTAGTTCCTTTTCAAAACAACAAATATGTGCAAAATATTACGTATGAAGTAGCCAATCCTTCAAAGAATACCAAATATTATCAGAATTTTTCTAACAAAGTTCCGTTGGCAGAGCAAGCATAGATGAAAAAATGTACAATCTATACAAATTCCCTTTTTATCACCTTTTAATTCTAGAACTTGTACCGATTTTTCGGAGGTGGTGTTCTCGGGAAACAAACAACACATAGGAACCAATGGACACAAAGAATCAAACTGAAGATGACAAACAGCTCAACCCAAACCGGATACGGTTTCCCCCTATACTTGTAGTCCAGGATGTCGCATCGGCCCTTGTAGTACTCGTCCAAGGACGACTTTGAACCTCTCGCATAGAACTCCTGATAGTTGACTTGGATGCGGGGACATTCGCCCAACACTATTCCGGGAATCACCATGCGGGTGACGGAACAGGTATTGGCGACACTCCTCTTCTCCCGCTCATAGAGCTGCCGGGAAATCTTGGATTTACGGGACCGACCCCCGTACCTGGATATGACGATTGGTATACTCAGTGTCTCCGTCGTCATCATCAGGCACAACAGGCAAACCAACATCAACATCCCGGTCATTCTTACTATACTCTTAACCACGCAAATCTATCTTTAAAAAGTTATCAAATATTTTATTCAATTTTTTATGTGGTTTTTTGACGATATTGGTTATTATTTTGTGTGTAAAATACAAAATAATATATTTTTAATGTTTTCTTGTGCCTCTTTTTTGTTTTCTTTGACGTTTTTTACTTCCTCCACCTCTACGTCCTCGTTTACGTGAAGGTGAATGTGAACTAGGACTTGATGGTGAACTTGGCTCAAATTGAGCCGGTGGTGTATATTTTAAATTTTTTGCTGATAGTTGTCGTTCTATTTCTGTTCTATTTTGTTGTATATTAACTATTTCATCTTTTAATATTTGTTTTTGAGAATTAAAAAGGCCCGGAATTTCCTTTAATTTCGCTGCAATTAAATCAGCTTCGTGTTGGTTATCATGTCCGCTATATTTAACATGATTGTAACTATAATTATCTTCCAAAGGTAAATATTGGTTTACAGGTAAATCTCCTACCTGTTCTATAGTCAAACTTTGCAGTTTTTCAGCATGTTCATAGAAGGCCTCAAATGCTGGATTTAAAACACCATTTTGTTTTTTTAATAATTTTCCTAAATAATTCAAGGATTCTTCATGTATTTTATTTCCATTTAATCCAAACAGGAACCAACCGCTGTTTCTTAATGTTGCCATTTCTTCGTGCTGTTTTTCAATTTTACGCTTTATTCCTGCTTCTTTTTCTACTTTAGCTTCTTCTGAACGTAGTTGCCGTAATCGTCTTTCTTCTTCTTTTTGGGCTTCGGTTTTTACTACAGATGTACCTGATGAAGGTCTAAATGCACTTGAATTGCGACGACGAGATGAAGTAGAGGGCCTTCGTCTTGAACCAGATAATGCCATTCTAATCGCTGCAGACATTTTATAATTATAATATATAAAAATAAAAAAATTTATATTTTTTGCGTTAAGAGGGAATCGAACCCTCAGCTCAACCTTGGAAGGGTTACATGTTACCACTACACCATTAACGCATATGTTTCCGAGTTACCTGGATCGAACAGGTGACATTTTGATTACCGCCAACAACTACAGTCAAAAGCTCTACCACTGAGCTAAACTCGGTCCCAGTATTTTGTATTTAGTAATTTTTATATAGTTTTCTCATGTAATTATATATATAATAAAAAAAAAATATAATTTATGCCAAATCAACCACCATATGATAGACCAGCAGAAATTAAACTACATTGTAATGATATCGAAAAAGAAAAAAACCTTCCAGTACCACAGGGTTGGGAATTTTTAGATAAATGTGATATAGAAAAAATTTACAAAAATTGTCAATCAGATCCTCGTCTTTGTTGTGAAATTGAAGAGAGAAACAAATGTATAAAAAAACAAAACGAAGAAATAAAAAGAATAATTGAATATAATACATCCCAAAAAAACCTTGACGAATATGCCAAAAATCTTGCAAAAACGGAACAACATGTTGAAGAGGCAAAAGAAAAACAAAGAACAGAAAAGGAGACAAATATTTACAACAGTGTAGGTAGTTTTTTTCAAGCTATTCCCGGGAAATTAGTGGATAATCCAGTTGTTAATACTACAACTGATGCTTTGAAAACTGGTTACGGTAATGTAGGTAGTTTTGTACAAGCTGTTCCGGAAAAAACTAAATTTATAGTAGATAATCCAGTTGTTAATACTACAACTGATGCTTTGAAAACTGGTTACAATAAAGTAGGTAGTTTTGTACAAGCTGTTCCGAAAAATACTAAATTTATAGTAGATAATAAAGTTGTTAACAAAACAACTGATGCAGTTACATCCGGATTAGGTTATTTAGGTAGTTATCTTAGTTTTAATAATAAGGGTGGTCAACGTAAAACCTACAAGAAAAACAGTAAAATCAAAAAAACAAAAAATAGAAGAACTAAAAAAACAAAAAACAGTAAAAAACGCAGAACATCTAAATCAAATAAGAAATCTAAAAAATCAAAAAAATAATCATACAATTTATAATTTTTTATATGATTATATATTAGATAATTTACTTTTATGTCTCTATCAAGCCGAATGGACAAACCACCCCCAGAAACTGATTTTTCTAAAAACACTAAATATTTACTATCTGGTGTTACGGGGTTATTTACTAGTCCAAAAGAAACATTAAAAACAGGTTTTGGTAATGTGAGTAGTTTTGTACAAAATGTTCCTAAAAATACTCAATATATAGGTCAAAAAATAGTAGATAATCCAGTTACTAATACTACAACGGATGTAGTTAAAAGTGTTCCTGGATCTATATCAACGGGAATAGAAACTTTAGGTTATTTGGGAAGTTATTTGACATACCCTAATGGTTCGCCAGAACAACTAGGACCAGATGCACCAGCACCAGCACCAGCAGTACCCGTAGTAAAAGGACCAGCAGCAGAAGCAAGAGCACAAGCAGCAGCACTACACTACCGACAGACACCAGAGGTAGTAAAAGGACCAGCAGTAGCACCAGCAGCAGCAACAGCACCAATAATTGTACCAAGTCAATTACCAAAACTACCCCCAGGAATGAAATTTAAAGGAACACAAAAAAGACCAATACCGACAGATTTTCATGCACCTCAAGATGCGTTGATATACAAACAAATAGAGGTTAATGTATACGAAAAACCAGATGAAAAAAAAGAAGAATTTTTAACTTGGACAGAGAAGCCGGAAACTTATATAGAAAATAATGTTGATTACTATGTATACAAAGACGCTATAACTGGAAGTGATTTTTTAAGTAAAGGTCGGTTGCCAACAGAAATAAGTGGTGGTAAAAGAAAAACCTACAAGAAAAACAAAAAAACAAAAAATAGTAAAAAAACAAAAACAAAAAATAGTAAAAAAATAAAAACTAGAAAAACTAGAAACAATAAAAAATAAACAATTTATTATTATTTTAGAATTAGAATACTAATAAAGTTAAAATCCAATATCATAATTATCATCATTGCATTCCTCATTATCTACTTGTTTGATTGCACTCAAATTATTATTTATTTCTATCTTATTCTTTGAGCATATATCAGTCTTATCATCAATCTTACCAAACATCTTCTCAATTTCCTTACTTTCGTCCGTTGTGTCTACTTCCTGGTCTTCCAAATTTCTCATTTTCTCCATATCCAGAACTAGCTGGAAACATCCAGTTCCAAACACACCCATTTGACCCATCATTACATTTGCAGATACACCACGCATATGGTCAAACTCTGCATGTCTAGATGCATCCAACAATACTTCTGTATGTACCTCAAAGGTGGCTTTAGACAATGGCCCAATATCATCATTCAAAATACCCGACCTGAATATGGAAACCATTCCCTTAGTAGATGTCATTCTATCACATAACAAACTTAAATGGTGATAATTAATATAGACACCACTAAATTCCATGACCTCAAAGAATTCATTATATATAATTTGACGTGCGGCCTCAATACCCAGGACATCAAATATCTCTTTGATATCATTACTGTATGTGCGACCGGCATCTATGAAATCCATTGCCATAACTTCCATCAAATTTGTTCCCGTGGTATCAAGTACCCAAACATCTTTGGCAACATATTTTCCTTCATCCCGACTTACATTATTCTTAAGTTTGCGAGGATTTACGTTATCAATTCCATTGACACCACGTAGAACTATGTTATTGAGAAGAGCTTCTTGGAAATTACGCAACATGTAAATCTCATCTGATTGGTCTAATGTATCCGCAATACCCTTTTGTTTCTTACTCTTATTAAAGACACTACTATTAAGTCTGATTCTAAAGACCAAATTATTATCATTGTAGTCAGAATAAACACAAGAGATATCGTTCCCGTGACTATTTGTAAGAGCAAAGTGAATATCATCCATAGTAATATTCTTATCTAATAGTGAATCTTGGTCTAATTCTAAACGAATAATCCATTTGGATTTTTGAACTGCATTATCTAGCGAGGTTTCTAGACAATCTTTCATCATATCCTCAAACTCATAGTACTGTTCCATTAATATACGGTCATCGGGTATAGTTGTCGCATTATCATTCGGGTCAAAACATATCTGAACCGATTTAATAACATCTACCAGTTTAGTATGCTGTAACATATTGGCATATTTTGTGGCCCTATCCTGCTCCATTTCATCTAGCGGTTTCAAATGGATTGTTAATGAGGGATTCTTAGGATTCTTTGTTAATCTAAGAATCTCTTCAATTCTAGGCACACCACGAGTGACGTTGGATTTGGATGAGACACCCGCAAGGTGAAATGTATCTCTTAAACATAAACCATTAATGCAGTCAAAATTTCTAGTATCTTCAACTGTCAAGTCGTATGCATAATTTGTAGTGTTTTTTACTTCTTCAATTGATATAATTTCATCAAACTCAATGTCTGGACACCTGCAGTTACGGTCTTCCATACTCATTTTACCATCTATAATGTTTGGCACTTTCAAATCAAATTGACAATATTCGTATGTAAATGTTTCAGATAACAACTGTTTACACTTGATGTGTTTTTCATTTGGTTTTATATTAAGAATATTCGCAAGCTTTTGACTCTGTTGATTTGAGACAATTAGTTCATAATGTTGTTTAATATTTTCAGACAAAGTTCCACGATTATTTTTATCTACTTTTTTGGGTTTATAAATTTTACATATAATTCCAAGATTTTTTAACATAATTTGTACCGACATCAATAAATTATATGACACTGAAGTTATTCCTATAGTCTCTGACCGCTTATCTCCATTTTTTTTGCAACGTTGGTGAATACAACCATCACCACCAATGTATGCGTCTAAAAATCCTAGAATACATTCTTTATTTGAAAACATAATCTTGTCGGAAACAAACTTATTATGACTTAGATTTCCACATAATTTTGAAAGAATACGACACAAAACCGTATTGTAGATACGAATATCCTGACTGGTCCAACCCTCTTGAATTTTGTCTTTACAAGTATATATTTTGGTAGTAATATTATGTTTCTCACACCACCTTTCAATTGGCTTTAAATAGTCATTATCATTATTTGCAATAGATATTTGGTGCTTAGTCATACATCCTTCCGCACAATATGCGCCAATTAAATATCCAAAATCATAATCTAGTACAATATTTTCAGGAATATTATATTCGCAATTATTTATTAATTTCATGTAAACACAATCTTTTTTAATTTGGTCAGCTTTATTAGCCGTTCTTCCTGGTCTCGCTATATCTTTAAAAAGCATTATTACAGAATCACTACGAGAATGCGGAAGTGTAAATGTCTTATTTTGATGTTTACCCCACCAATGATATTCATGCATAACTGCCTTTGCTTTTTCTAATTCCGAACCATAAAGATACTCTGACATAGGTAATAGTTCACGTAAATTTAATTCAAATTGTTCACTATATTCTAATGCTTTTTTAGAAACGGGAAGATAATCTCCTACCTTCAGATTTTTACCGTTTACTCCTTGTATTTTTCCGTCAATTACCTGAAGAAACGATTTTGCTTTCGTAGCAATTACTTCACGATTTCCTTTCGTTATGACTTTTAACATAGTGTTGGTTCCATCTTCATTAACAACTGGATGCTGAGTTACTGCTTCAATTCTTCTCCACACTGTATTTCCATCTTCTGTTGCACTAGGAACTTCATAATATTCTGATTCAGAAAGTTCGGCATATGTGGTGTCCTTGTCTTGCATATAGTCAATCTTTTTAGACAATTTAATATGCTCCTCTGTAAATTTTCCTATTTGTACAACTTTAATTTCTTTCTTTGAATTTCTAACTACTATTTCGGTTTCATATGTAACTGAGTTGAGGGTGAGCTGCGTAGTGGGTTCACCAATTGACTGGCCCGCAATAACACCAACCATCTCTCCTGGATGAACAATTGATTGTTTGTATTTAAGTACTACATTTTCTAATAGCATTATTATAGCAGCACGATGGAAACGTTTATTTACTAGTAAATCTTTGGGATTCAAATAATAGAAGTATAGGATTTCAAAAAGTGATTGCGGTTGGACATATGTAATACGCTTAAGCTTAGAGAAGTATTCTTCTATAAGTTCAAACGCCTCCAATGGTGTGATGTCTACAATGGAATTAGAATTTAGGTTAAGTTGACCTTGAATATTTGCAATAATATTTTGAAAAGATACCGGGACAGTTACATTATTATCATTCTTATTATTAAAGACAGATTCAACCACATTTTTTCGGGCTTCAATCATCTTATCAATGTATTTTTGACAAATCTCTTTTGTAGCAGGTCTTTGCTTCTTTAACCTGCTCTGTGTTCCTTTACTATAGATGTTTAACAAATCACTATGTTGGTCATTTATTCCCGCAATATCATAATGTAAATAGATATCCTCAGTGCTCATACTTACTAATGGGACCGACTGATTCTCACCACGAGTAGAATCAAACCCATCATCACCATAAGCGAATTGAATGATTTTATTTTTATTATTACGAACCGTCATATCATACTCTACCTTCAAATCCTCCAATCCTTTGATAAGTCTTCGTTGAATATAACCAGTCTGACTAGTCTTACATGCGGTATCAATAAGACCAATACGACCACCCATTGCATGGAAGAATAATTCAGGAGCAGTTAACCCAGAAATATAAGAATTCTCAATAAATCCACGGGCACTTGGGCTATCGTCAAACTTATTAAAATGGGGAAGTGTACGACTATCAAATCCATAAGGAATTCGCTTACCGTCAATATTGGTTTGACCTAAGCAGGAAATCATCTGAGAAATGTTAATCGGTGTACCCTTGGAACCTGAGTCTACAATCATGACGAATCTGTTGGTTTTACTAAGTGACTTACGGCCTATGGAACCTGCCTGATTATTTGCATCGTTCAGCATATTATTTACCTTACTCTCAAACTCCATCATATTTGATTTGGCAGTATTGTTTTCAAATATACCAAGATGGATTTTTTCTATAAGTGTTTGGACGTCATGTTTTTTCTCTGCTATAATTTGAATAATTTTATCCTGTGTTATGCGATTCGCTATCAAATCACTAATACCAACACTAAACGAACTTGATTTCATATATTCAGTTACTACATTCTGAAGGTCATCAATAAACTGCGATGCCTGCATGTTTCCGAAATCGTTGCATACTCTATGAATAATACCCTTTGTAGTTGAAGCTAAAACCGATTTCTCAATTTGTCCACGAATGTATTTCCCATTACGAATCTCTAAGACATTATTTGATACATTGGCATCTTCTTCCTCTTCAAATAACTTTGTTTTATATTTGAGAGTAATCGGAGAAAGGATTTGTGATAAAATATCAAAGCTGGTTATTTCTTCTTTTGTATCCCGCTTCTCTAAAAATGGTCTAGGGTCTACTTTATCAAACATCATTAAGAGATTCATAGCATCTCTTGCTGAAAACTTGACATTGGGTCTAGTAAAACGGTAAGAACCAAGAAGGGAATCTTGGTAAATACCAATAATCGGTGCGTTGGCAGATGGACTAATCATCTGCCAAGGAATCGCCGCCAAATGTCTAAGTTCTGTTTCTGCCAGTACATTTTGGGGCATGTGTAAATTCATCTCGTCGCCATCAAACGTCGCTGCATTTGTGCAGTCAAAATATCACAGTCTAATAGTGTTATTTTTGACAGCATAAATGCAGCACCCCCAAGGTTTCCCAAGGGGACGGACTGTACCTTAAGCAAACTCGGGATGGCTAATCCTTCATTGTTCACCAACACCTCAGCAGTCTCTGAGAGGGTATCATGGTCTACCAAACGACTTTAGATACTCCACTGCGGATTGCCCATTTTTATCCAAGGATAGGTCTATTCGGACCAGATGGATTCATCAATCACTTTTTTACCATTGGGTACGGCTACTAACCGTGTTCCTCCAAAATGTTTCCAAGTTGGAGTGGTAGTGATTGCTTTAGGGGGTTCCCGTCAACAAGGTGTTTCGCAAATAAATCAATAAATTGTTGAGGTAATTCTAGTTTTCTCTCTTCATGGTATTTTTTTAGGTAGGTTAAATGTTGTTCAATTTGTGTTTTTATTATTTTAGTATGCTTTGATAGGTTTTCATGTGCAGACAAAGGCATAGTATTTCTCCAATTAAACGCAATCATTTGTTCTTCTTTATCCTCTAGATTAAATCTTGATAATGGAATTACATGGTCTATGTGCCATACGGTTCCGTGGTTTTCAAGATTATATCTTTCGTCATAATTACAAATCCATTTTAAATATTCAGGCGATGTGCATCCAAGATATTTCACTGTATGCATGTCTTTATTTTGCTTCAAAGCCATATGGATTCGGCTTCTTACATTTCGCTTGAATTTTTCAATAGGTTCATCTCGTTCGCAATCCTTACAATGCAAACGATTATGCCGAAATTTTTCAGAGGATTTTGTCGTTGAACACACGATACACTTTTTGTTTCCTTCACCAATTTCTTCTAGTTTTGATTTTTTCCGTTCTACTATTTTTTTATGTTTAAATTCGGACGCTTGTTGAATAGTTTTTTTACGATGTTCATCATCGTTTTTGTACCTATTCTTACGTCTTTCATTGTTACATTCTTTGCAGATTTGACGGTTTTTTATAAAACTAGATTGAGATTTGATTTTGGAGCAAATATTGCACGTTTGATTGGTTTCATTGTCAATTACTAATGCCTTGTACTTTTCCTTTTTCCGCACATTACAACAATCCTTGCAAACATTTCTGTTTTTTACGATTCTATCAAGCGGTTTTGATTCACCACATTTTGAACAACACTTTTCCGTTTCTCCTAAAGGTTTTGTATCACCTACCATTTATTTATGTAGAGATTATTTTTTTGTATTTTTTTCTCAACAATTAATTAATTTGTTTACTAGGGGGTTTCACGCTTTTAACGCCCCCTGTTGCTGACCTTGAATAGATTCAAAGAATTCGATCAGCATTGTATGGTTTGGTGTCACCAACATTCATACGAAATGTATCTCCTCGTGCCATAATTTTCACTATATGACACATCATAGACATCCTATGCAAACTTGGTTGTCTGTTAAAGAGAATCGCATCACCATCCATCATATGGCGGTGAACCACGTCACCATTCTCTACACGGATAGAACCTCTGTCTACATATCTCAACGAAATATTCTCTCCATTTTTGCGCTCCAAAATCTTAGCGCCCGGATAAACCTCTGGTCCATTTTGTATGAGTTTCATTAGGAAATCCCTATTTCGGTCATTTACGGTAACAGGTTTTGTCAGATTCATCGCAATTTTCTTAGGAACACCCAGTTGACGGATAGATAAATTAGGGTCACCTGTAATAACAGAACGAGCACTAAAATCTACACGTTTACCCATGAGATTACCTCGGATACGACCATTCTTAGAATTTAACCGACCCATAATACACTGGAGTGGACGACCGGAGCGTTGAGCCATAGGTACAGCCCCTTTCACTTTATTATTTACTATCATTGCAATAAAGTATTGTAGTACCGTTGTCAGTCCTTCAATTACATTTGGTGAAGCATTGTTTGCTACCTTTTCTGCCAAATCCTTATTTGTTTTAATGATATTACTATAAATATGCGTCAAATCATCCTCACTACGTTGCTGTGCATCATGCTTTACCGATGGACGAACTGCTGGAGGCGGAACAGGTAAAACTTGACAGACCATCCACTCGGGACGAGACCAAAGTGGACTGAACCCCATAAAGGAAATATCCTCATCAGAAATACGCTTGAAAATCTTCAAAATAATCTCTGGAGTAAGCTTATGAATGATTCTCTTACTTTCAGATTCCGCTTCTGTTTCAATATTTTCCCAAATAGCAAAGATAGTTGCCATTCCTTCTAGCTTTATCTTATCTGGCTGTTTACAACCACAACCATCTTCGGAAGAATCACCACATCGCTTTATTTTAGAAGACGCTGCAGTAATGTAGTCCCATCGGTCAGAGCTCTGCTTTGTCAAAATATGTTTATGTTGGTTTTTGTTCACTAGAAGTTTACTGCATTTATAACAGACACATTTGCATATTTTCATAATTTCTTTAATATGTTGAATGAAAAACACAGGACGAGCTAACTCAATATGACCAAAATATCCAGGAGTATCAATGTAGGTATAGCCGTCAGTAGGGCAAATTAAACCTGGTTCTAATACACCCATCCTAGGGTCAAACAAGCCTCCGGCTATTGGTTTATTATTAATGTATGTATCCCGGGAAGTAACTTCTACTACTGAATTCTTACGTATTTCCTCCGGGGATAGCATACTAAATTGTATACCAATAATCTTTGAGGGAGGTTTATACTCGTTCATTTTAGAACGATTGGTCGTCATTCTAAATTACCTATACTATAATGACTATATTTTTTATATCAGTTTATTTTCAATTTTTCTATTTGAACATTATAATTCGTCTCGTTTCTAAAAAATTGATTTTCAAAAATATTATTTTATTATACTTAAAATAGGTTAGAGTTATCACTCTTATATCTTAGTAAAATGGTGAAGACTGCTGCGGATATGAAGAAGTCACTACGAAATAAAAATAAGAGGGTTCTCAAAAAAAACGAACCAGATTCAGATTCAGACGATTCCGAGATTTGGGAGGATTATGAGGAAGAAGATGATGAGGAAGATGAGGAAGATGATAGTGATTCTACTTACGAACCTCCTAAAAAGAATAAGAATAGTAAAAAACCAAATAATAAAAACAAAGCGAAAAAGCAAGATTCTGATGAAGAAGAAGATGATGATAGTGATGAGTCGGACGAGGATGATGAAGGTGAAGAGTTAGATGAAGATACCATGGATAAGAAGGAATTGCGAAAATTTATTTCACGCATATTTCCCTCTAAATACATGAACAATCGTGTGAAAAAGGAATCAGGTAAGGATAACAAGGTTAATAAGAATAAGAAATCTAATAAGAAACAAAGAAAGGTTGAATCAGAAGAGGAAGATGAGGACGATGAGGATGAAGATTACGAGGAGGATGATGAATTGTTAGCTGATGAAGAGAAAGGTTTTTATAGTATAGTCTTCGCTATGGACGGAGAGGATGATGATTGTGTATATAATGAAGAGGAGGATGACGCTGACTGCAATAGTGAAGACGAAGAGATGTTTATGAAAGAGAATTATGAACGGGTAGAGGAACTCCCAGAAAAGGATTCTACTGATACTGAGCAAAAGGTATCTAGTAAAGTTTCTATTAAGAAGAAGGCGAAAAAGCCGATTATTGATGAAACTGAAATTACGGATGTGGAGCAAGAATATCTAGAGTTGGTTGAAACCAAAAAGAACCTTACTGTTCAACTTAAAAAGAAGCCCAAAAGTAAGATTCTTAGAAACGCTATTAGTGAATGTAACCGGTCTATTAAGAAGCTGGTCAAGAAGGCTCGTACTAAGAATGCAAAGACCTATCATAAGCTACTCCATGATGATAAGAAACGAACTAATGAGATTGATTATTTTAAGAAGAAGCTTTCTAATAAGGAGCAACTCCGTGTTATGAAAGACTTGAAGGAAATCAATTCCCACATCAATATTGAGAAGCCTTACAGATTATCTTTGTTGGATTCTAAAATGCCGGCTAAGTTTAAGGCTGCTGCACTACAAAAGCTAAATGTCCTTCGGTCTATGGACCCAGGTGACAACGAGTATTATAAGATTAAAAACTGGGTAGATACATTTATGCGTGTTCCATTCGGTTTTTATAAGAATCTTTCAGTAAAAATGGATGATGGATTGGAGGTATGCCATAGTTTTATGGAGAATGCCAAAAATACCTTGGATGAATGTGTCTTTGGTCTTAACGACGCAAAGATTCAAATAATGCAGATGATTGGTCAATGGATAGCAAATCCGTCGGCGCTTGGAACTGCGATTGCAATTAAAGGTCCAATGGGTACTGGTAAGACCACATTGGTAAAGGAAGGTATTAGTAAGATTCTTGGTAGAGAATTCGCATTTATTGCCCTTGGAGGTGCGGGTGATAGTAGCTTCTTAGAAGGTCATTCATATACCTACGAAGGAAGTACGTGGGGGAAAATTGTACAAATATTGATTGATAGTAAATGCATGAATCCGGTCATTTACTTTGACGAATTGGATAAAATTAGCGATACTCCTAGAGGTGAAGAGATTATTGGTATCTTGACACATTTGACCGATACTTCTCAGAACAGTCAATTCCATGATAAGTACTTTTCGGAGATTGATTTTGATTTGAGTAAATGCTTGTTCATCTTTAGTTACAATGATGAAAGTAAAGTAAATCCTATTTTGAAGGACCGTATGTATCGTATTCAGACCAAGGGGTATGAAGCAAAAGAAAAGGTTACCATTGCACGAAATTATTTGCTACCCAAGATTCGGGAACAGGTTAATTTTAAGGAAGAGGATGTTATCATTCCTGATGATACTCTACAATACATTATTTCAAATACGGTTCTTACCAATGAGGAGGCAGGCGTTCGTAATTTGAAACGTTGTCTAGAAATCGTTTATACGAAGCTAAATCTGTTCCGGTTGGTAAAACCCGAATCTAATTTGTTTGGAAAAGATATGGAACTAGAGGTAAGTTTCCCATTTACGGTTACTAAAAAAGTAGTGGATATTTTGATTAAGAATGATGAGAAGCAAAATCAAAGTGTTTTAGCGATGTACGTATAAACAATTATAATTAGATAAGAACGATTGATTACCGCAGTAAACCTTTATTTTTTTTTATTGTTTATTCAATAAAGAAAATATAGAAACAATTCTTTACTATATATTACCTTTAATGGAACAACCCGATATTGAACTTATGTCTAGAGCAAAAACATATTTAAGTGGTTTACCTGTCTCAAATCAAAATGCCGAATATTCTATAATAGTAAAATTAGTAAATGAATACATAGATAAACATTGTGTTCATCAAGTAGTAGAAGATGATATTGATATTTCATCAGAATCATCCAAAAGAATCTATTACTGTAAAAAATGTTATACAAATTTTGATACCAAATAATACGTTTTTTTACTTGCCATATTGGTCAGGTTTTCCAGTTTGATTTCCTCCACGGGTCTGTAACATTTGGGTCAATTCATTTCCTAAACATAAACTTCCCTTTGAATTAGAAAGTCCTGAGCTTTGTCCAAAACATGAAGGGTCGCCCTTAACATCAGAAAAAACATCTATTTTGCTATCCGCAACATAGGGTTTGCAAAAAAGACCATTAAATCCCCTTATTTTCTTGCAGTCAGATGCATTTGCGTTGTTAATTAAATTATTATTTACTGTTAAATCACTAACTTTTTGGTTATTATTTAAATATTCTAATGTATGGAAACCTTCGTAAGGATATTGGTGGCCGAAGATATTGTTATCTGAATATGGACGTACATTACTACTAGAATACATTAAACTAGAAATAATTGCGGTTACAACTATAACTGAGACTATAACATTAAACATAGATGATTTCATTTTCTAATATACATATTTGTAAGATAAAAAATTTTATTAGGACCATAAGAAAATTACTAACGGTTTTTGCTAAACTTTTGTATATTGTTTGTTTACTAATATAAAAAAATAATAAGTAAAAGTATATAATGGCATCACTTAATAATCAAGAACGTCTAAACTTAAAAAAGCTTATTGACGAATCAGAATGCGAAAACAATACAGATAATATTCGGAAGTTAAAACACAGTAAATTAATTAGGGATGATGTAAGAAGAATTGATACGTTACGAATGGCGAATCCTAATATGGATTCTGAAAAATTCGCGGAATTATGTGAAGGCGAATGTCGTTTTCTTTTTAATAATTATACCGATATCTTTAATAAAATGGTAAAGAATGAACTAGATTTAACAATTATGACCAAACTGTTAACTATTTTAAAACTTATAGAAGATAACAGAGTTGACCAACATGAAGGTTCGGTTATGGTCGGGAAAATATTAAAAGAATTATATATTGACTCTGCTATTAAACGAGCAGATAATATTGATAAGGAGCATGAAGGAGATAAAATTGAACCGGTTGAATCTAAAAATATCTCATGGAAGGAATATAAGATTCATTCTGCAAAATAATATAAATATAATTCGGCTTTTAATATATATAAACAAACATCATGAAAGATAAACATATGCAAGGTGACCCTGTTATTGAAAATCTAGTAAATTCTTTGTTTTATACTTTCCCAAATACTTCTCATAATTTTGCTATTTTAAAACTGGCCGTTGACCCAAATAATCAAGATTTATATAATTTATATCAAAATAAGATTGAAGTCCACAATACTGCTATGTTGAACAACGATTTTGCTGATTCGGGATTTGACTTATTTGTTCCAGGGGAAACTGTGTTTGATAAAAAAATCGTAATTAAATTTATTGATTTTCAAGTTAAAAGCGAAATGGTTTACTGTGATGTAGCTTCTAATTTTTATAGAACCTGTGCTTTTACAATTCATCCTCGTTCTAGTATATCTAAAACCCCTCTTATGTTAGCAAATCATACTGGTATTATTGATTCTGGGTACAGAGGCAGTCTTATTGGAGCATTCAGATGTCTTCAATTAACAAATCCTCAATATGTTGTTGAGCAAAACACGCGACTTGTACAAATTTGTCATCCATCCCTTTGTCCTATATTTGTAGTTATGGTAAGTGAAAATGAATTATCACATACTGTAAGAGGTAGTGGGGGGTTTGGTTCTACTGGAGCAGGTGTGTAATATTGTAATTACAATTATAAAATTTATAATATTTATTTTTATCTAGATATTATAATGTACAGTAATAGTGATAATGAAATTACCATTTATAAAGGGAAAGGATTTTCACACAATAATAATTATAAAAAAGTTCCGATTGTAATTGCATTTGACCTTGATGAAACTCTGGGAACATTTTCTGATTTAGAAATATTGTGGCGAAGTATTCCCAATAAATTAAAACTACAAGAAAATTTTAATAAATTACTAGACCTTTATCCAGAGTTTATCAGATACGGAATCATACCCATATTGGAATTCTTATATCATAAAAAAAAGAAGGGCATTTGTGATAAAATATATATTTATACCAATAACCAATGTTCTCAAGAATGGTGCAAATTTATTGCGAAATATTTTGATTATAAATTAAAAACCGAAACAGAATTGTTTGACCAGATTATTTGTGCGTTTAAAATTAATAATAAAATAGTAGAAATGAAGAGAACAACACATAACAAAACCTACAAAGATTTTATAAAGTGTACATTGTTACCTCCTAAAACCAAAATTTGTTTTATTGATAATTCCTATTTTTTTGAAATGAAAAACGACCATGTTTATTATATCCAACCTATGTCTTATTTTCATAATATTTCACCTACTATTATTATTGATAGATTTATTAATTCAACTTTATTTGAAAAGAGTACTACAAATGTCTTATTATATAATAATTTTTTACAATTTGGGCAAAATAACAGTAATTTATTAACTGGTAACTTAAAATCCCTTGTTGATATACAAGTAGCCCAAAAAATGATGTATCATGTGAGAGAATTCTTTTATTTAACTCAGAAAAAAATGCGAACTAAAAAAATAAGGTATCCTAGTGGAAGGTTTACCCGAAAGAAAACGCGCTGATTTTATCGCTGTAAATAGTCATATGCCATAATAATTAACTGCTCTTCCATGCTCATTTTTTGAAATATGGTACATTCATCATATTTAAATTGAATAAATCTTTTTCCTGTGCTCATACAAAGGACTTGGGTTCCATTGTCTAGAAATTTTACATCCATGACAATTCCACCATTTGTTAAATTAATCTTTGATTCCCTTATCCATCTTATGTGTTTTCCTTTATGTAATTCATGAACATCGTCCACCAAACGATATCCTACAAGTTTCTGACAATAATCAAATTTACACTTTTGTGGAATTAATAATTCATTTATCTTTTCATAGATTTCAGTAGTTATTGTTTTCATAGATTTGTTCTCCAAATAATCATTTTTATCATTTTCAACTGATTCTAATAATTTATTAATGTCTAATGATGAAAACAGAGTAGGGTCTTTCATTGCATTTTCAAAAAGTTCATTTATGTTTATTTTTTCGGTCATTTGTAAATATATTATCATTGGGTAGATGATTTTGTATCATTTGGTAATTCAATTTTACCTTCTAATATAAATCGTTTTACGATTTCAATTATACCTAAATTAAGTAACAGGAAAAAAGCTATACTAAAAATAATAACTTGGTCATACTGTTTTATTTCTACGGTTTTTTGCCCAGGACGAAACCGATATAAAAGGAAAAAACATAGGAGAGTATGTACCGCAATATTAAAAATGTTAATGTATTGCTGATTAAAAAAAACTATACCAAATAATGCCGAAAAATAAATTACATTAAAAAACCCCAATAAAAAATAGGATGATAGGCCGATTTTATCTACTATGCCTTCTACTTTATCTTTGAAAACGTTTAAAATAAATGTCGGCACCATATATTATTGTTTAAGATATTAAATATGAATAAAGATATTTTGACTATGAAAATAAATGGAATCAGCAATTATCGGAAAAAAATATAAAATCCTAGATAAAATCGGAAATGGAAAATTCGGAATTGTGTATAAAGGAATAAACTGTAAAACCAATCAAATGATTGCTATCAAAACAGAGAGTAGAAAATCTTCTATAAAATTATTAAAAAATGAAACCACTATTTTAAAGTATTTATATGACCATGGTTCTCGCGTTACTCCAATCGTCTATTGGTATGGAATTGATTTTACGAATAGTTATTTAATTATGACTTATTATGATACCTCTCTTTATAACTTCTGTACAGAAGTGTTATCAATAGAAAAAATTAATAAAATAATGGCGGTTTGCATAGATATTATAGAAACTATTCATAAACAATACATTATTCATCGGGATATCAAACCACAGAATTTTATGATATCTAATGATGAAGTTTATTTGATTGATTTTGGGTTGGCCACCTTTTACATTGATAAAAACGGTGAACATCAATCCGATTTATATTGTACGAGTATATTGGGTACGCCAAAATACATAAGTTATAATCTACATAATGGTAATACACCAAGCCGTAGGGATGATTTAATATCTCTTGGATATATTTATTTATTTTTATCTTATAGAGAACTTCCTTGGGAAAATCTTCCTATAAGTCAAATTAATGAATTTACGGAAAATCATATTCTTCATTGTAAAAATCAAACTCGTAAAAAATTAAAAGAAATAGAGAACCTGTCTAGTATTTGTGAAAAGATTAATAATAAAATTCAGAGTTATTTAAACTATTGTTATGGTTTAAATTATGATAGTGAACCTAATTATGAAGAATTAAAGAAATTATTTTCTTTTACGTAGGGTTTTTTTTCGCGCTTTTTTCTTTATTTTTTTTTTTGATTTTCCTCCGACCATTTTAACTGTACCTAGCATTGCGTTCTCTATTATTTCATCAACCTGTTTTTCTGATAACGGTAATTTTTCTTTTTCATAGGACATCTTATAATCTAATAATTTTGAAATAGGAAATCTTACTGTAAATGCATCATCTGGTACAGCCGAATCATTTTTTATAAAACATCCCATTACTTTCCTTACTTCTGGTCTGGCTATTTTTTTCCTATTCTTTGGTTTTATAAAAACATACTCCGGATTATTAGGGTCTCCATGTTTAATGATACCATTTTCCTCAGATACTGTATGTCCTTCCACAAAAAATTGTAATTCAGATACATCTTTACCTTCTTCTTCAAAAATGGGAACAGTATGGACCATTAATCTATCATTGAAACATAATGTATATAATTTGTCAGAAGTATCAAAACGGAATATGGGAGAACATGTTAACCACTCTAAATCTAGTCCTTCTATATCAAATGCCAATTCAGTACTAACTGGAGAATCAACGTATGTTAAACATGTACATACGGTATCATCTTTATGAGCACCAGATGCATTTTCACCATGAGAAGTAGGATTTTGAATTTCTATATTATAAATTTTTCTTTCTCCATCTTCATTCATTTCATCCAAATCAACGGTATTGTTTGCAAATATAAATAATATATATGGAAATACATGTTCATTTAATAATGGTAAATGTTCATTCATATCAAATCCTGCTTTTTTTGTAAAAATAGAAAATGTCATCTTAATAGAAATCTCTATTTCATCCGCATTTGGTTTGTGAACATAAAAATCTGATAAACCAAAAACATAATCTCTTCTAGAGATAATTTCATGAAAATCTGAAAAAAAATCTGAATGTTTAATACCATGCTCGTTGGGACTGAAATTAAAAATGTTAAACAGCGGTATTTCTTTTCGCCCCTTTTTTAAAAACATAGATATGTTTTCATTACCCATGATTATTGGCTCAGTTAAACAAACATCTGGGGTTTTTTTTAACGTTTTTAATAATAATCTCCTTCTAAAAATTTTTTGGATTTTTGTTGCAGCATCAGTTTTACTTTTATCCATTATCTTAGTAGTATATAATTATAAATATATAAATATATACAATAATCGTCTCTTTACCTTACTCCTAAAACCATAGAAATAAATAAAGATAAAAATAAAAGAAAGATAGATGTGGCTTTATGATACGTAGATGGGACTGTTATCATTATATATTATAAAAATAAATTATTTACCCAAACAAATATAAAAGCAATATCTAATATATATTATATCAGTTAGAATGACTTCTGAGCAAGACAGTACGAGTGTTCCCCAACCCGAGAGACTTTTAGGACAGGTTAAGTGGTTTAATAATAAGGCGGGTTACGGTTTCATTACGGTTAATGATGGTGAGTATTCAGGAAAGGATATTTTTATTCACTACTCCGCTATCCGTGTTACTAATTCCCAGTATAAGTATTTGGTACAGGGTGAGTATGTTGAGTTTAACCTTGTTAAGTCTAATACTGATACCCACGAGTACCAGGCTACTGATATCTCAGGAGTTAAGGGTGGAGCTTTGATGTGTGAGACTCGTCGTAATTCAAGACCTGTGAGTGATGATGTTGATGCCTCTGCCCCTCGTCCCCAGCGTCGTTATAAGACTTCTGGCCAAGAGGGAAAGGTAGCTGCTCCCGATTCTGAGTATACTACTGTTCGCAGGCGTCGTCCTCAGGGAAATCGCCCTCGTAAGGACGTTAAGGCCCCTACCGTTTCAGAGACTTCTATGTAAGAAATTAAAAAGATTGATAAAAAAAGATAATTTTTTTATAAATTATTAGTGGAATCATTTAGATAAAAATGATTTATTAATGTATAATGTCTACTCCTAGTTATTGGGTTGCTGTTACTCAACCTGGAAATATTATTTTATCTAGTTCTACTACTACAATTAATTTTACTGGATTGGCAGGTAATACTTCATATGTTAGTACTATTTTTGGAATTTTTTCTGATAAAGCGTCTACTGGACCGACTGCTAGTACTTCAATTATAACACTTCCTGCCGCACCAGTATCTACTTCTACTTCTTCCATTACTAGTACTGGAGCTACTATTAATTTTACTGCAACTAATGGAACAGCGTATCCTTTAGTATACAATTTATATGGTGGCGGTTCCACTGCTTCAACATCCAGTCCTTTTGCAGTTACTTCTTTAACCGAAAATACTTCATACACACTTGGTGTTTATGCTACAGCTAATTCCACTAATTCCACCATTACTTATGCTACTTCTTTTACAACTTTACCTCCTGCGCCCACAATCGGAACAGCAACTGTATCCGGGTTCACTGGTGCATCAGTAACATTCACATCCAATGTTGGAGGAAATGCTTTATCAATTACTACTTTTACAGCAACAAGTAGTCCTGGAGGATTTACAGGTTATAATTCAGTTTCTCCTATAACTGTTTCTGGATTAGCTAGGGGTACTCCATATACATTTACAGTTACTGCAACAACAAGTGCAGGGACAGGACCCGCATCGGCTGCATCTACCAGCGTAACAATTGCAGCACCTTATACAGTTGTGTCTGGAACAAAACAATTAGTAGGAACAGCTGGTATGACAGAGAGACGCGTTGGTGGTCCTTTTGATGATGAGTCGATCGGCGTAGTAACACCATTCAGTGTAAAAATGTATGGTGTTTCTACTACTACTCTTGCAATTGGAAGTAATTTTTATATAGGATATGGAACATCATTATCTAATGCTTATAGATCTCTTAGTTTAACTACACCATTTCCTGCAGGACAACCATATTTACATCTTGGTTCTGGTGACCGACAATACACCAAAGTATACTCAATATCAGGAACAAATTATATTAGAGTAAGATTAGAAGGTGGTCCTGTTGGCGATGCTGGTACACCTGCAATTTATGAAATAACATTTTTTAAACAAGTAAATGCATCAGATGATATTTATATAGAATTTGTTACTGAACCAACATCATATACTGTTTCTACAGGAGTTTGGGGTATGACAAATGGTGTGAGTGGAGCAACAATATCTACAGCATTTGGTGGATTTACTGCATTAGATGCGAATAGATCTTATGTAATAATACTAGATTCAAACGGAGGATTTAAAAGTATTACTGCAGGCCAATATGTAACTAATTATAGTTAATATTTACAAAAATAATAATAAAATAAATATATTATTTATTAACAGTATGTCGTTTTCAATAAGTATCTACCGCTAAATGAAAATCTTTTAATTCCTTCATTTTTTTATTAAAATGAATTGATATTAACAGTTTACTGTCACGAGGATATTTGGCAATTATCTCCGTATCTCCATATTGATGAAAGCCTGGACAATGTATACGTTTCACTGCTTTTTGGTCACTAGCAAAATAAAATAAATAAGCAAACCATAAATCATATCCATATTTCATATCTTCAACTAGACCATGCTTTGCTGATAAGTAAATCATTTTCAAATATTCTTCCACACCAGATTTTGAAAACACTATTCCAGGTCCACCAGAAAACCAAGCATTATAGTCTAATTTTTTTTGAAATGCTATTTCGGGTAATTCATTGACAAATGGTATCCAATTTAAAGCATCACCTATCATATAACAATCCTTTTCGTCAAAATATTCCAAATAATCCCGTAACTTGTCAATAAATAAATAAGCATCATCATCCATTATCATGAACCATCCATAATCTGAGTATTTCTCCAAATACAGTTCAAATATTTTTTGGATAATGGTCGGGTCAAAACCGCGTCTGTATGGTCCCAAATAAAAAAAGTTCTCTTCTTTTGGATTCGGGTCATCCGTTATAAATATAACATTGGCGTGACCATTTGTCCATGTTTCTTGTAAAACCTTTGCCCGTTCTTCATATAGGGCAGTACATGTATGAACAAATATAATTATATTTTTACTATTATCCATAAATATAATTAAATTATTGGTTCGTATTTAATTACTTTCTTGTCCAAAACTACTTCTTTCAAAACATTCCGTATTATCTTTTCATCCATTTTTTCTTGTTCATCATCAAATTCAGAACCAAGAGAACTTAATGATATTTGCATGAATTGTTTATTTTCTGGTGTATCTAAATAACGAAATTCAGGATTCTCTGCTTGCCATTCTGGTAGTATTTTTAAATTCTTTCTTGCTAATTGTTTTACTACGTTTCTAAGTTTGGTCTTTTCAGCGTCTTCCTTTTCCCACGTATCCTGGTCCTTAATGTATACGGTTTCTCTCTTGATATCTGTACAATGTAATGGTCTCATATTAACATCTAATTGTTTCAGAGCTTGTACAAAGATTCTGGTGATTCCTTGTGTAAATCCTAGTTTCCCGGTTTGTTCTAAATCATTTACACTTAGTTTTAAAGAGTTAATAAAATCCGCTATATTGAGAGCGTCTTTGCAATCTTCATTTAAAAATACATTTAAATTAAATTGATTATTCATCGTGTTGTTCGTAGTTGTATTATTATTGTTCACTACATTGGTCTGTTTTGACATCTCTATTAATTGTTTCTGTAATTCTTTATTCTGCTCTATCAATGTTAAAATCATATCATTCGTAATAGAGGTTTTTTCAACCTTTTCAAGATTTTCATATTTCTCTACGTTTTCTTCTTCTACTAAAATTGGACCATCACATTTTTGTTTATGTGTAAATAAACTTTGGCGATGCTTGTATGATTTACCACAGTGGCATGTATAGGAGGGCGCTTTTTGTAAGTATCCGACGTTAATTTGGTGTTTGCGAGTGGTCTGATGACGGGTCCATTCACTCTGTTTGCTGCATCCTATGTCACACTTTTCACAAAAAAATTTGGGCGAAATCGGTGGTTTCAGAGCGTCAGTCATCAATGTAAGTATAAAATACTGACACATTTTTTCGCCTAAACATTTTCCGCAAAACTCTTTAAAACCTTATGCAGTGCATTTTTGAATGATTATTTTGGTATTTACTGCACAATACAGCAAAAAAGGATATTTTTAGTACCCTTGATAAATTTTATTTCCGAAAAAGAGAAAATGGACAAAAATAAATGTCCATTTTCAAAAACTTTCCCGATTTCTTTTCTTTGTTTTTTATTAACTATTTAACAAAAACTATGTAATTTATATTTTACAAATGGTATATTTTTTTAATGTAGATTTAATGGTTTCTATAAATGACGGCTGCTGTGGTGTTGGTTTTTGATGTTCTTGTATAGTTTTCTCATCTATAACATAAATAATGTATTTGTTTTGCTTGGTTATAAAGAATCCGGGGTTTTTTACCATAAAACTCTCTAGAGAATTCTTAGGGTCAATGGGAATTTTTAAAAACTGGGTTTTTTCATTTACTACAATGAGGTCGCGAATAATGCAATAAAGTTGACTGGACGAATCTGGTGGGATATAATCCCTCTTTGAATAAAATGGAAACATAGGTCCGGATTTTTTTGCTTTGTATACATCTTTGTAACATTGTAGTTTTATCATAGTATATAGGTCATAAAGAGATGACTGATTAGAAATAGAAATATCAATGTGTTTACGGTCTAGTCTCATAAATCTTATTGATATCATAGTTGATTTTGAAATATGCCTATGTTGATATACATGAGAATAATCTAGATGGGGATTGGTAATTTCATGTAGTCCAGTAGACATTGTCAATAGTTTCCTGCGGATTAATTGTTATTGTGTTTATTCAATTTTTTGTTATGGATGTATTTAATGAGCAAATCTACTTGTATCTATTCCCTGTGTAGCAACTACATTCTCCGGACGGAGTGCCCAATCATTTCCTAAGATTTCATCGCGTAAAATACTAGTCCTATATTGAATCCTGGATTTAGATTTCTCTTCTGAATCTGGTTCGTACTCTACAAATGCCTCAGATGACCCAAATGAAGGGTCGTATTCAAATTTATCACCATTTTCATTTTCAAAGTAAAGAGAGATATCTGGGTCATATGTTCTCCCATATTGTCTTATTTCTATTAGTTTTCCCATGTTTGTTATTTTATCCACATTTTCATTTTTGGTACTCCCTAATTGTATATCTATCATAGTAATTTTTTTATTGAAAACAATAAGATTATAATATTTTTCTGTCCGAATTCTGGAAAGCATTATAAAAGAAGTTGTCATAGTTGGACTATATTTTTATTAAATTCACAATATCTTGGTTTTAATCAATTTTTTCTATGTTTATATATTAGTATATGCACTATTTAAAATTGGAGAAATTTTTAGATTTGTTCTCTAGTAAAAAACAAACATTTCAAGAATTTTTACGAGATGCACAAGTACGTAGTGGAAAAAATTTGACACCTTTAAAAATATACATGAAAGAAAAGGAGATTCCTTTATCTGATATCAAACTCTTATTTGAGAACATTCAAAATAGAAATGAATATTTAACCCGATTTTATTATCTTTCGTTAATGATACAACCAGAAAAACTGCATATTTATCCAATGAAACCTATGAAGAATAAACACATGAATAATAATGAAGAAAGTCCGTTTAAAAGTATCATACGAAACATGCATTATAAGGGTATTTTACAAAATACAAAATCAGGAATGGAGAACGTACCTACATTTATGGACGTAATTACTGATTTGTACAAACATAGTATTATTGATTATAAAATACTAACACCAAGTTCTCGGTTCTATATAAAAGATGGTAGACTTGGAAGTGTGTTTTCGTCTTTTTATTTTCGGGCATCTATTATGAATCCCTATTTAGTATATTCTTTAAATATATCACTTTTGCATGGTAAACGCATTTTTACTCCGACTTTAGGGTGGTCATCTTATTGTCACGGGTTTCTAGAATGTCCTGAAGTGATTGAATATGTAGGAACGGATGTGATTCCGGATGTATGTAAAAAAACCCTTGATTTTGCCAAAACTAGATATCCAACAAAAAAGGTAGATATATTTTGCGAACCTTCGGAGAACTTAGGTAAATTAAAAGCATTTTTAAATAAATATAGAGAACATTTTGATGTGGTTTTTTTTAGTCCACCTTATTATCGGTTGGAACTTTATGCAGGCAATAATCAGAGTACTGAAAAATATAAAACATACGAAGAATGGTTAGTTGGATATTGGGAAGAAACCGTAAAATTATGCCATCATGTTCTCCAGAATGGTGGTAGAATGTGCTATATTTTATCTGGTTATGGTTCAGATAACACAAAAGAACAATATGATTTAATAGGAGATATGAATAAGATAACCAAAAAATATTTTAAATTACATTCTACTCAAGCGATGTATAATAAGAATGTAAATGTGACCGACCATAAAGAACCTAGTGAAAAGATAATGGTGTTTTTAAAATAACCTAAAAAATTGATATCTTTAATGAAACTACTATCAATAAATAAAGACAGAATGAACGATAAGAAGATTTTGGAAAATGGCGTTGTTAATTTCTTTTCAGGTAAGAAAGAGTACAGGTCTTTGAGTAATTTTTGGGAGAAAGATGTAATATATGAAGATAGACACTATGAAAGTGGAGAACATTGTTTTCATGGTGAAAAATATTTTAGAATAGGAGAACAATGTGATGATTTAGAGAGAAAACAGTTGCTTTTGCAATATGGAAAAAGGTTTATGAAACCATCTGAATATAATACAGGTGCGTTAGTAAAAAGGGCAGGTGGTAAGAGGGGATTTATGTTGTTAGCATCTGAATTAAAGCTATGGAATAAACTATCTGGAGAAGTTCAGTATGAAATATGTAGATATAAGGTTGAGAATTATGAAGAGGTAAGAGATGATTTGTGTAAAAGTATTGGTAAAATACTGATACATCCAGCTATGAGGTGCAGTGAGGAAAAAATAGTGTCTAAGTTTTGGGAGGGTAAAGGAATAGTTAGAGATGGAAAAATAGTAGTGCTTGGTGAAAATAGATTAGGTAATATTTGGATGGATATTCGTTCAAGAGGGAAACCGTAGGTTTCCCCCTAACCCCCTTCCTTTTTCTTTGAACATTATTTATAAAAAATAATAAAGGTATACTGCAGTAAAAAAGTATTTATAGTTTGTTGATATTTAAAGGTGTAAATTACAGTAACCTACCGTTTTTAACCAATTCGTTCATTGTTGTAAAATACTATTGATAAAATTACTAATTATATCGTTATAAAAGTCTACTAATTCTTGTAGTTGTAATGAATAGTTTTCTTTAAAGAATAATGCTTGTCTTTTTTTCAAGTATAATACTTTTAGAAAATCTAAAATTCCAGATATGTACTTATATTTCAATGGTCTATGCTTTCTGTAATATTTTATGCTTGATAGTTCTAAGCATTCATGATAATCGGTTTTTCGGATTGACTCTCTAAATTCAGCAGCCATATCATTATAAAGGTATTTTTGTACTATATCCTTTTCAAATATTTCAATGATACCCGAATACAACGTTAAAATATTAGGTTGAAGTTTTATATAATATTTTTCCCAGTCAAAATAAACCACTTTAGTAACTAAACCTCTATAATAATTATCCAATTCATCCCTCGTGTTTCCTTGAAGTCTTTCCTTAATTAATTCGGATACTTCTTGGTTAATGAATAATTCTGTCATGATGGTTTTTACAATAATTGGGCTAAGGCTAATACGTCAAATCAATTTTTTACCACAGTGATTCTATGCCAAAACTAATATAAACATACAAAAGGTATATTTTATATTAAAAAGATGAATAGAGTTGAACAAATGAAAAAAATCCAAAGTGAAGGTTTAGAGTTATTTAAGAAGAAAAATATTGATTATGGGGATGCATTTGCAAAGTACGGTATTATTGGCGTACTAATGAGAATTGAAGATAAAATACAAAGGTCTATGTCTATTTCAAAAAATGGTGTAAATTTAGTAAACGATGAGGGTATGAAAGATACATTATTAGATTTACACAATTATGCTGCGATGGCATTAATGTTATTGGAAGAAGAATAGTGTATTTACTAAATAAATAATGTAAATACAGTATAAATGAAAACACTAGATATTTTTATTACGTTGATAGGTGCTTTTTTATTTGGTATTGCCCCAGTTCTAAGCAAATATTTACTTCAAAAATATACTAGATATACAATTATGTTGTTAGTATCTGCTACCTATTTTTCTTGTTTATTATTAGGCTTACCATTTTACAATGGTCATTTAAAGGTTGACTTGAATCATTTAACTATGGTAGATAGTTTATTATTTTTATTTCATGGTGTATTTATTTTATTTTTAGGTAATATCACCTATTATTATGTATTAAAAGACAACAGTAGTTCTTTAGTAAATGCATTAGAGAGCAGTAGTCCATTAATAACATTAATTTTAGCATATTATTTGATGAACGAAAAGGTAGAGCCAATTGGTATAATTGGAATAGTTTTGATTGTACTAGGTATAATTTGTATTTCTCAGAATGATAAGAAAATAAATATTTCTGAAGTGTTTTCTAACCGACAATGAGTAAAACTTTTCTTTTTATCTATTTAAATATTATAGATAAAATGGTAAAAACAAAAAATAGTAAAAGTAAGATAAACAAAAGCAGAAAAATAAAAAAATACGGTGGAGATTTAGGAACCAATCTTACTAGGGCATTTACAAAAGATATAGAAATAAGTAAAAATTTTCATGAATCTATTATCAAAGTAAATGGTACAAATTATGTATTGCAGTATATTGTACCAGACCATTTTTTTTTTAAAGACCCAGACCAAGTATTTAAGACACCAGAATTTGAGGTAATTTTATCAGGAAAGAAAATACCTAAATGTATGTTTATGCTTGAAGATAATTCAAGTATTGTATCCATGTTTGTCAAATTACAAAATGCAGGCGATCCTACAAAATACAAATGGTTTGTCATTATACCAGGTGTTGACCAGGTGAGTAAAACCGGCGAACTTTTAAATTATGTCTTTTATTCTTTAACTCCCAAATCAAAGATAGGTAATGTAAAAGGAACGAATGTTCTTTTTTTAAAAGAGGGTGGTGCTTACGAAATTAAAGAAAGTAAAAATGACAAATGTACGGTTTTATTTAAAAAAGGTGCGGTTAAAATAGTAAATAAAAATAGTATATATCAAGAAATATTATTTAATTTTTATGTACAACAACAAACTCAGGAAGGAGTTAAAGAAATTGCTGCAACAGAAGGTGTTTTTGCTTTGGGTGATATTTTATTTTAACTAGAGGTAAACCTATGGTTTCCCCCTATAACCCCCTTCCTTTTACACCTTTGGACATTTAATAGTCTCAAAGGCAACGTTACCTAGGACATTTTCAATGTCCGAAGTAGAGGGAAACCGTAGGTTTCCCCCTTACCCCCTTCCTTTTTCTTTGAACGTTGTTTATAAAAATAATAAAGGTATACTGCAGTAAAAAAAGTATTTGTAGTTTATTAATAATTTATTAATACAAGTTCCAGTAACCTACCGTTTTCAGCTAGTCCGAAGGTGTAAAGAAAAAGGAGGGAGTAAGACGGGTAAGAGACCGGATATCGGTCTCCAACCTTATGACACTTTGTGCCATTGAGGAACCTGGGTTCCCTTTAGATTTCCCGAATCTCATTGGAGAATCGTATAAATGTAGAACTATATGTTTTACTAATTTCCTTCAAACAACCATTTACATAATCTACTATAGGGTCTATTTCTTCTAGTATACTCATTTCCCAGTTACCATTTTCACACTGTCTAAGATTATTGATAAATCTAAAAACTATTTCAGTAATTGTGGTAAGTAATATTTCTAGTACATTGTGAATTTCGGTATACTTTTCTATTTTCTTCTGGTTACGCTGTAGAGTTATTTTAAAATCGGTTTCTGTTATACGATTACGCATAAATTGAATACGTAAATGTTCATTTCTATTAATCCTGTTACCAGTATCGTATCTGGGTAATATTACATATCGTAAATGAATTGCATTACGAACAACTTTCTCTAAAAATGTTTCACATACCTTAGAAAGTGGATTTACGGAATTATTTGCGCTCCGTAATAGATTACGAATATCAACAAAATTTTGATGATTAATATCATTTCTGCATGGAACATCACCAGGATTACGTGGGACGTTATTGCCATTACGTCTTAACCATTCAAAATAGTGAGGGTTGTGTATATTGGTTTCAATCCTACCAGTTCGCCAATTGAAACCGGTATTGCAAGATGTACAAAACATTTGGTCGCAATTTTTAACCACAGTAAAATCTTCCAAAACAAATCTATTATTTTCATTTACTAACCACCCATAATAACTGCCTTTTCCAATAGAATTAACTTGAATGCTTGTTCTAAAATAATCTTTATTCGTATTACTGGAGCAACATTTCTTTCTAGGTAGGATTGTAGGTATTTCATTTAGCCTTTCTCCAGAAATATTAATTACGTATTGATCTTTGTAATCTTTTATTTCACAATCAAATATTTTTACGTTTTTTCTTTCTCTAATTGTAAAATTAACAAGAAATCCTAGTGATTTGGCTAAGTAAATTATTTGTTTACTTAAAACAGGACTAGTTTGAATGATAACTACTCGTTTTCCTTCTTGATTCTTGGCAACATGCCCATCAGTATCAATTATTCCAGCTAGTAATTTTAATCTATTATCTCTATCATTCATTAAATATTCTGATGGGATATGTTTATTACCAAGCAAATTATATTTTTTTAGCTCTTCAATAAATGGATTTGTTTTGTGAAGTAATGTTTGATTTTCCGAATAGATTGTTCCATCTACTGTTTCTTTTCCAAATGTGTATCCTTTGCGTCTAATTCTAAGTTTGTACTTATCTTCTTTAACCAATTCTGCATCATTATGTTTACACCAATTATTTATGTAATCTTCAATTTCTTTATCATTAGATGCAATAACTGGATGAGTATGTGTTCCATCACCTAGCCACAGTCCAAGCATATATGGGTCTAAACTAACATCAATAGTTTCATAATTTACTCCATTGCAACTTTTGAATCCGTACAAATATTTCTTTGACCATTTATCTAATTTTAAATAATCTTCTACAGTAATTTGAATCACATCTTCTAAATGTAAAGATTTAATATATGAATTTGCAAGTATTTCTGAATTCTCTTTACTACATGTATCTGTTACTTTAAATGATTTAATTTTATTCCTTTTTTCATTTGTATCAAACCAATTTAATTTCCATGAATTAGATGTTTCATTCCAAATGGGTACATTGTTACCAATAAATTTAAGAGCAAGTGTATGCTTACTGTTTACAATATATTTTTCGGCATTAGCTTGTGTAACTTCAAACAGCTCGTCTTCTCCAGAGAATAACCTTTCAACAATACGTCTTTCTCCATTATCTCCAATTAATATATCTCCTAAACAAATATCTTGTGATTTTTTAATTGAACCGTTCCAAAGTAAAATAGTTGTATCTTTTGCAAAACAGCCATCTATCTTAAATATACCGGTTCTGCAATTAGGACATGGTTTAGTATCATTTGCCAATAGTCTTGCAGTGGCCAAAGTGTCTGGATTGCACTCATGCGCAATATCCCTATTACGTCCTTTTATTTCATGACAATCAGGACACGCCCATTGTTCACAAATACCACATTTCCACTGAGTACTTAAAAATCCACGACAATTATTGTCAGGGCATGCTCTAACAAACTCCGCTCGTTCTACTGGTGCATTGCGATTTCTTAATCTCCATAATTCAGCCGTCGTAGTATGTTTTTCTATTGTAAGCTCCCTCATTTTACGTTGAATATCATAAAGCTCTTTTTCTGTTTTTTCTATTTTAATATTACGCTCAACTAATGGCTGAGTAGCAGGAAGTAGAGCACGTTCATTATCAAATAGTACTTGTTCACGGTGCTTTTTAAGTTTCCCATTAATAAATACTGCAGTAAATGTGTTGGTTATGAATTGCCGTGTCCACTCACGGTCACATGTGTTACTCATACACTTTACCGTAGATTCTCCGAGAACATAAGTTTCACAGCATGTTTTACATGCGCTAAAATCACAATATGGACATTTTATTAATTTTCGCGTACTTTGATTAAATGAATTTACGCAAATGAAACAGGTATCTGTCATTGTTATTATTTAGCTACAATATATTTTTATTTAGGAAAATCAATTTTTTTAAAATAAAAATAGACATGTATTGTATATGGCACATACCCGTAAAAACCATAAAAAATATCGTAAAACTATGAAAAGTTGTGGAGGTGCTTCACCTTCCGCTAAAAAAGCGGCTGCTTCAGGAAAAAGATTAAGGGACTTTATAGAAAATGAACCAACCTCATTATCTTCTGGTTATATGTCTACCACAATGCCTTTTGCTATTAATGCGGCTAAAAAAGCTATTGATTTCTCCAATGCCCATCCTGAGGACAGAAATGCTAAAAAAGACGCGGAAAATAAAATCGCTATTGCTGATTTATTAACTGGATGGGCAAACAGTAGGAAAAACTGGCGTAAAGAGCGCAGACAAGGAAATAGTCCTAATTCAAGGTCTGCGAGAGCCCATGCGGGACAGGAATGGTATTCTACTTCTCCAAACATCCATTGGCGATTAAATCCTTAATTATAGAGTTTTTTGGTCAGAATTTGATTGTTTCCAAGAGCCATATGAAAGATGTTTTCCATAGTTTCCAAAACAATCATTTTGATAAGGATTGGGTTCTAACAAATGAACATCCTGTTTATTTTCATAATTCCAATAGGCTCTAGTTACTAATTCGGGACCAGTAGTATAGTATACATAAACGTGTTCTTTATCATCTGTATGATTTTCTTGAGCAAAACGAATTTCATCATTGGAAATAGTTGGATTTACAATGTTGTCTATGATATGTTTAATAAATGGATGCCGAGCTGGGGCATAAAAAGCATAATTACCTAATAAAAAAGAATCATCTTTGTTTTTGATTTCAATTGGAAAATGACAAACTGATTTATCAAGGTCATTAAATGGTAAATCGGTATCCATATCTAAATCTAGATAAAGACCACCATAATAATAAATAGCTAAATATCGGAAAAAGTCTATCTGTTGGATTTTATATTTAAGATTCACAAATGTTTCTAAGTACTCTGGCATATTAAGTTCCACAAATTCTAGTATAGTTTTGTCAGAAAAAAACAAGAACTTACATGTAGGATTATTATCTCTTATTTTTTGGATAAAGTCGTAATAATAAACAGGGATTTCGTTGGTTTTCCAAGTTTGAATTATATTCATTAAAATATAATATATAAATATGGCTGTTTATATATTTTGTAATTTAATCTTATTACTCTAAAATTATAATTTGTAAAAAAAATCGCAGACAACGTAAAATGTAATCACACCTACACTTTCAAGAATTATGTGGAAAGGAAAATCGGGATAAATTAACATCATGTTTTTACAATTTAAATATTCGTTGTAAAATAAGACTAATATGAACAAACCTAAAATACTTATTTGATTAAAATATTGTTGTTTACTTTTATTTAAATGATTGTAATAAAAAGCTATGATTGAGAAAAATATTAAAAAAGAAGAAGTAAATGAATATAGAAAAGGGAAAAAAAGAAACATGTATAAATCTATGCAAAAAAGTATCAATAAAAAAACGAGAAAGAAAATACTGGGAGCAATTTTAGTATAATCATATAGAGCTAAAATGAAAAAAATATTAATAATATAGGTAGTTGGATGTATAATATTTACTTGTATAGAATTATCAAGGTGAATAAAATGAGAAAATGTATGAACTGCTTCAAAAATAAAGAGTGTAAACAGTACTAAAAAATTAAATGTTTTTTTGGTAAAATATAAAAAATACAGAATAATGAACAGGCTTAAAGAATTTACTAGAACCGAATACGGTTGAGCTATCCCGTTTTCATTAGGAGATTCACATGTAGAAAATGGAAAAATAAATTCATTTTTATCATCAGTATTTATCATAATTAGGTTTTATAATAGTATGATAAAAATATATCTAGGATAGGAAATACCACGTAAAATAACAATTTCTGATTGTTTTCATGGCTTCTTCACGGGCATGGTGTTTGTCTGTGTTCTCTAACAAAACATTATATATACTTTTAACTCTAGCTAAACGTCCAAAGTAACCTAGTACCATAATACCAAATATTCCGCCAATAAATAGTAGAAATTTTTTGGGTAGATTAAATAAACGTGTTAATAAAAAATAAGCGAAAATATATAATAAACCGTTTACAATAATAGAATAGAAAACCTTTGCTGAAAATAGCTCCTGGTATTCGGTAAGCGGGTCAGTAGTTTCTAAAAATGTTCTATAAAATATTTCAAGCATTATATATTATATATATATAAATGACTTCTACCTTTTCAAATGTGTTTTCAACCCAAGACCTTGAGTATTTAAATAATTGTCAAGAGGTATTAGATGCAAAGGCAAAACTAGAAACAAATAATGTAGTCTATTTTAATGTACCTTTTACAGAAACCATTCGTGATTCACTCGTTACAAATCTAGGTTTAGATGTTTCTAAAACATCTACCATTCCTATGCGTTGGATAAAGGGGGATACTCCACCACATAAAGATGTAGGACCTACAAATTTTGAAAATACGTATTTAGCATATTTAAATGATAGTGATGGTGAATTTATAATTGATGATGCTTCTTATTCTATCACTGCTAACATTGCCTTTGTATTTAATGAGGGAATTAATCATTTTACTAAAAATACTGGGTCTTGTCCACGCCTTTTACTTGGTCCTATGAATGAATATGCAGAGTCAGTCGGACTTGCAGCACAAGTTACTTATTATCCAACAGAAGCAGATGCTCTTGCGCAAACAAATACTATATATTATGGGGCAACTTTTCAAATTGGAGAAGGAGTAACTCCTGGACCTGGTGGATATAATCAATGGAGAATTGCCTCAAATAGTACAGGACCATCACCACAAAATGTTGTTTATAATGTTGGTGATAATCTTATTGGATATCCAGGTTATGTACTTTATTATTTATATCCCTCGGTACCTTGCTTCATAGAAGGAACCAAAATCCTTATAACAGAATGCTGCACGAGTGATGAAAAGTATGTTCCTATTGAAACTTTGAAAAAGGGTGATTTAGTAAAAACTACTCGTGATGGATATAAAAAAATAGAAATGATAGGAAAAAGTACAATTAATAACCCTGGAAACAGCGAACGCAAAGAGAATCGTTTATATAAATGCAGTAAAGAAAATTATCCAGAGCTTACCGAAGACTTATATATAACGGGTTGCCATTCTATTCTCGTAGATGAAATCACAGATAAACAGAAAGAAGAAACTATCAATCACTTAGGAAAAATTTATGTAACGGATAAAAAATACCGTCTTATGGCTTGTGTAGATGAACGTTCTGAACCTTGGAATTCGGAGGGTACATACACTATTTGGCACTTGGCCCTGGAGAACAATGACATAAAAATGAATTATGGTGTATTTGCAAACGGAGGATTACTGGTAGAGACCAGCTCATTAAATTATTTTAAAAATTGGGCAAATCTAACAGAATAAATGCATAATACGTTAATATTTATAAGTACCAATTAACAAATCAAAAATTGGATTTAATATACAATAATTACAAAACAAGAGTTTATGATGATTCGCATGATGAATTAAAAAAATAGTAGAATGCTCCATGTAAGCAGCAGTACTATAAATATATAAAGAAACCCAGTTTTCTACAAAATTCATACGGATAAAGAAAAAAGGGGCTCCGAGTGCTAAAATAAGAAAAAAAGAATCAACTCTGGTCATGTAGAAAGTATCAAATGGATATACTACAACGCTTTGATGATGCATTGAATGGATAGCTTTATAATAATTTTTCATGTGAATAATCCTGTGGTAAATATAATAAACAAATTCAGTGATTAAAGAATATTGTAAAATATTACTCGCAGACAGGAGAATAGTATGAGGTTTATCTTCAATTAATCTACCAACTAAAAAAGAATTAATTACAATAGCTTGAAATAAGATTCCTGTAGTAGATTCAACCACACGATATATATTACTATAAAATTGATATTTGTTTTGGTCCGGTTTCATAAAAGGAAAATCATTAAACCAGCATATAAACATTGCTGTTAAAGTAGATGCACTAAATGTACCAAGTATTATTTTTGCTGATAAAACTAAGTCCATGTTTAAATAATAGAATAGTATAAAAATCATTTTATACTATTTCGTAAATTAACTTTATTGTTGTATTGTGTTAATTATTTCATCTGGAAAATTCATATCTTTTAATACCCGTATTCCCCCCTTAATTTTTGAAATACCCTTCTTAATCTTATATGTGTATTCAAATGTACCATCCTCCCTAACAATAACTTCCATTTTATAATTTTGCACGCTAGGTGACTTATTAAATTTCTTACATATTTTAAAGTAATGTGTGGTTAAAATAAAGGTAACGTTCTGGTAGTTTGTCAAATATTTCAAAAACGCATGTCCAGCCTTTGATGCTTCCTCTGGATTTGTACCGGAAAACAGCTCATCAAAAACACAGAAATGACGATGTCGCCCTTCATTATTATCATTAATAATATCAATAATTTCTTTACATCGTCTAGATTCGGCTTGGAATAAACTATCACGTCCAGATGTGTCTGGTATATTTAAATAGGAGTGAATATGAGTATATGGGTTAATTTTAGCCGATTTATAAAATCCACAACCGAATTGCTGTGTAAAAATAATATTTATGGTCGTTGTCTTAAGTATGGTCGTTTTACCAGATTTATTCGGTGAAGAAATAATCATGTTTTTACTGAAATCACATGTGTTTTTGACAGGGGATTCGTTTATTAATGGTGGATAATATTGTTCTTCAAATTCGCAATTTCCCGATACATCAAATTCTGAAAAGGAAATCTTACCATTCATGATGTTATTATGAATGCCGAGTAAATTATTTACATAACCTTCAAATCCCACAGCATAACGTAATGCGTCTTCATAATCTTTATTAGAATGTAGGCGATAATAACATCTTAGCATATATCCAGATTCGGAAAATTTACCGAAAGAATTTTTAAATGTACTAATTGATTGTAACTCGGAATTTAGTTGTTTTAATGAATCACGTTGTATCCGTATATCAGAAGAAAATTTCGCATAACTATCAATATGAGAAGTTATTTCTAAAAAGTTCTCCATGCTTTCAATAGAATTATTGGTAAAATTACGTATTTCTATCAAATTATTATTTATTAATGCTATGTTCTTGTGAAAACATTGACATTGATGTACGTTTTGGTATATTTGCATCAAATATAATGCGAAAGTAATCATTAAATAAATAATTTTATCCCAGCTCAAAGATTCAAAAGTCATAAGAGCTTTTCCGATGAAATGATTTTTAGCAAGGTCCTTTAAAACCGAGAGATATATTTCAAAAGTTATAGGAATTCCTTGAAATTTAAGCATTAAAAAGGGAAAAACAAAAAATAGTATTGGCATTAATAAACTTACTGCCGGGGACATAACATTCATTACTGTAAGTATTTGTAAAAAACTAGGAGACTCATTAAATTGATACAATGCTTCCCAATCTAGGAATCCGTATCGGTTTAAAAAATCATTGTCTGATTTTACATCTTCCCAAATGGTAGTTATTTTATTACAATCTAGAGAACAATTTATTTCATTATTTCTGTAGTTAGACATGTTTAAAATTACTTGTTGTGTGTCTTTCAAATATTCCTGATTGTTAGTAAACTGATACTTCCATTGATTAATCATTTCCTTGGCGAACTTATGTTTTGGTTGAAATAAATATTCATACATAGAATGGCCACCTTTTACAGATGTAGACAACTCTAAATCATTTGAAACAACATCTGAAAGTACGAATAATTCAGAAGATTCTAAATAAGAAATAGGTAGTTTAAAAGTCGTATCAATTGTGATTTGTGATTTTTCTATTTTATATTCATGTTCATTTACTGAATCTGTAGTTTCTAAAAATTGATGTGGAATAAGGTTAATTAACTCTAACATTATAATAGTTAATTATAAAAACTAACTATTATGAACGAGAAGGAAACTATTTAAACCTTTTCTATTTTTCTAAATATATAACAAAAAATTTTTCACTTAGGAAGGGGAAAGGGGTTACGAAGGTTCATAGGTTTCCCCTATTTGATATCTGCAGGTAATTCTTCAATATTAATACTATAATAACTCTCAATGCGTTTCATTAAATGAATATCCTTTTTAGTGATAAAGTTAATGGCTAATCCTTTTCTACCCCAGCGTCCACTACGACCGATTCTATGCAAATAAGTATGAACACATTTTGGTATATCAAAATTAATAACAGTACTAACTTGTTGTACATCAATACCTCTAGCAGTAATATCTGATGAAATGAGAACTCTGTAGGTTCCGCTTCTAAAATTGGTGAAAACCTTTTCTCTTTCTGATTTATCCATAGAACTATGAATAGAACATACAGAATATCCGTCATTTGTCATAGCATTTTGTAAATCAATTACACGTTTAACGTTATTACAATAAATAATACATTGACTTACGCTAATTACGGAGAAAAGGTCTTTAAGTGTATCATACTTATTAAGGTCATCATGTAATGCAACAAAATATTGCTTTATACATTCCAGATTGAGTTCCTCCTTCTTCATGGTAATTTTAACAGGGTTATTCATAATCTTTTTAGCCAACTTTAAAATATCGTCGGGCATAGTGGCACTGAATAATGCCAATTGAATATTCTGATTTAAATATTGAAAAATATTGTATATTTGGTCATTAAATCCTTTAGAAAGCATTTCATCGGCTTCATCTAAGACAAGCAATTTAACAGTAGAAACTTTTAGATACTTTCTTACTATCATATCATAAATCCTACCAGTGCAACCAACAATAATATGGGGGCATTTTTCTCTGATTTCTGCCACGTCCTGTTGAATAGATGTTCCGCCAATGATAGTTTTCACTGATAATCCTTCCATAAATGCGCCCAAACTAGTAATTACTTTGGTAATCTGGGTTGCTAGTTCATGTGTAGGTGCTAAAATAATAGCCTGTACTGAATTAATAGAAGTATCTATTGATTGTAGTGTACCGATGGAAAAAGTTCCTGTCTTTCCACTACCGGATTGGGCTTGTGCAAGAATATTTCTACCTTTAATGATTGGTAAAATAGCTTTTTTTTGTATTTCACTAGGTGTCTCAAAACCATATGCATAAATACCTCTTAGAAGTTCGGTTTTAATATCGTATTCGTCCCATGATTGTATGATAGGAAACTCGTTTGCACATTCATTTTCTACAATACTTTTCTCAGTTTCTTCAATATTTGTTATTTTAGTTTCCGTTTGCAATTCTTTGTCCATATTGACCAAGCGAAACGATAGATTATTATAATCGTTAACTTCTATACCAATTTTTGTATATTATAAAATATTTCGATAATTTATAAATTTGTTTTTTTTTAAATGTATAAAACCATATACTTTTTTTGGTATCATGGAATAGCAAATGCACCATTAATAGTAAGAAAATGTTTAAAATCTTGGATTTTTTATAATCATGATTGGAAAATAGTAGTTTTAGATAAAGATAATTACAATGATTATAGTAATCTAGTTTATGACGGAAAAATGTCATTAACAAAGTTTTCTGATTTTTTAAGACTTTCTATTTTAATTAAATATGGTGGATTATGGGTAGATGCAACTAGTTTTTGCAATAAATCATTAGATGATTGGTTACCAGAAGAAATTTTCATATTTGATAATTTTAATCTTACTTACAATATTTCAATATGGTTTATTTATTCTGAACCAAATCATTTTTTAATAAAAAAATGGTATAATTCTTGTTTAACATGCAATAACAAAGAATATTTAGAAAACTATTTTTTTTTCAATATAATATTTGATGAATTATGTAATGAAGACAGCGAATTTAAAAAAACATGGAATAATATAACAAAAATAAATCAAAACAATAATCTTATGTATTTTAATTTAAATAACTGCAAAAATCTTCATATTAAAAGCAACGGATTTCTAGAACCTATAACCGATTTTATTAAAGAAATTATTTTGAATAAAAAAAAATACTTGTTCAAACTATCATACAAATATGATGAAGAAATAAAAAAAGATAGTATTTTGTGTTTTTTATTTTCAACTATAGAAGAAGTAGAAGAGAGTTGATATTATTTTTATATTTGTCTATAAAACATATAAATAGTTAATGACAATATATACATCAAAGTTATCTTAATTGTGATGAAATACACTATGCAGGATTACTCTGATATTTTTTTTACTGGATTTACCTATAAATTACCTGAGAACACAAATATTATTATAAAAAAACTAACTGGTGAAATAATAATTACTAGTACGGATACAAATAACGAAAACAATAATATGAATGAATCTAAATTTAAGAAATCCGGTTATTTTAATAATAGTACAAGTTCTAGGAAACAAAAGAACTTTTCAAAACATACTGGTATAGATGATGTATGGGAAGCTACAAAAGTCTTTAAACCTACAAAAATAGAGAAGAAAGAAGGAGTGGATAAATTGATAAACGATATTCGTATTAGTTTGAATAAAATTTCTACTAAGAATTATGAAATGCATAGGAATGTTATCATAGAATATATTGAGAATATCATAAAATCAGGCGAGGATTCGTCTGATGAAGAAGATATTACAGTATTACGGATGGAAAATGGGAAAAGTTGCAAAAACAGTACCAAAGATATTAACAGTATTGCAATCGCAATATTTGATATAGCAAGTACAAATAAATTTTATTCTGAACTATATGCTACTTTGTATAAAGAGTTAATTGAAAAATTTCCTGTCTTTATTGAAAACGTGTCACCAGTAGTTGAGCTATATAAAGAATCTATTCATAAAATTAAATTTGTAGATTCAAATATTGATTATGATAAATTCTGTGACAATAATAAATTAAACGATAAGCGTAAGGCATTGAGTGCATTTATTGTAAATCTAATGAAAATTGGCGTTATTGAAAAATCAATAGTTACCGATACTATTTTATATTTATTGGACATTGTTGTAACAAATATTGATATTAAAGATATGGTTTATGAGATTGAAGAAATAACCGAGAATATCTTCTTGTTTATAACAATGTCTATATCTGAAGTTAAGTCTGATAATAAACATGAAAAAATAATAAATAGTATTAAAATGTTATCGCAATGTAAAGTAAAAGAACACTTGAGTATTTCTAGCCGTGCTATATTTAAGTACATGGATATTTTAGATAAAATTAATAAGTAAAACACATAAATATAAATATTATAACAATATAAACTATAATGGTAAAATCAAAAATTAATCCTGAGAAAGTAAATTATAATGAATCATTAGAGATAGATGATGAAGACTTGGAATATTCATCTCCATTGTATGATTATAATCTATTTGATAATAATGTTATTTTAGCAATTGGGAAACAACGTCCTACTTTTTCTCGTTATGATATAGTATTTTTTCCAATTTATTTAATAATTGACGAAATACCGAGGGCTAAAATAGGAGTATTTGAGGTTGAAAGTGATAAACTAATATCCATACTAGATGAAGATGGAGATGTTAGATTATCTAAAAAAAATATATTATTTTACGTAGATAAAAAGTTTGTAAGTGAACTTTTAAAAAAATACCAGACCACAAATGAAACAGATGAAGTAGCTGAATTAGAGAAAGTAGAAAAAAAAGTATCGGAAAAAGAATTAGACGATGTTAAATTAGAAGATGTAGTAGACCTAACAACCGACGAGGATGATATGTTATCATTAAAAGTCCCCGATGGTAAACTGATGCAAACTAGCAAAGATGCAGAAGAAACATTAAAAACCGGATTGTTTATTAATAATGATGCTGTAAAACCACCATCGTTTTTACAAGAGGAAACTAAAGATGAAGCCAAAGAAATAAAACAGGATTTTAAAGAAGGACCGAATAACTTATGGATTGAAAAAGTAATGAAAAATAACAACTATAATGTGATAGATAATGAAGGTGGTGGTGATTGTTTTTTTGCGGTAATACGTGACGCTTTTAAAGAAATCGGAAAAGAAACAACTGTGGAAAAACTCAGAACTTTGTTATCTAAAGAAGCTACTGACGAAATGTTTCAACAAACCCGTTCAATTTACACAGGAATATTAGCTGAATTTCAGGAAAAAGAGAAAGATATAAAACAAGCTACGAAAACAATGGCTTTGTTAAAAAAGCGAATACAAGGTTCGTCTATTAAAAAAGAAAGTGAAGAAATGATTGAGCAAGCCAAAAAATTATTAGAAGACCAAAAACGGTTACGCGTAGAAAAAAATGGTGCAAATGAACTATTAGAAGAGTTTAAATACATGAAGGATTTGACTAGCTTAGAAAAGTTCCGTGAATTTATGCTTACTCGTAATTATTGGGCAGATACATGGGCAATCTCCACCATAGAGAAATTATTAAATATAAAGGTTATTCTTTTATCTGAAGGAGCCTATGAGAATGGTGATTTTGATGCGATTATGCAATGTGGTCAATTAAATGATAGTGACTTAGAAGATGCCGGTAAATTCGTACCAGATTACTATATTATGACTAGTTATACTGGAATGCATTATAAATCAATATCTTATAAAGATAAATTGCTTTTTAAGTTTCGTGAAATACCATACGATGTTAAAATTATGATAATTAATAAGTGTTTGGAAAGAAACGCAGGACCTTATTATTTAATTCAAGATTTTCGTAATTTAAAAACTAGATTAGGATTAGCAGCAAATGAAGGAGAACCCGAACATGAAGAAGATGAGTATTTAACTAGAGATTTATATGATAAAGATACGGTTTTTTCATTTTATGCAAAAGCTAGTACCGTGCCGAAACCAGGAAAAGGTTCTGGTGAATCAATTAAATCAGAAGATTTAACTAAATATAAAGTATTACATTCTATAAAAGAATGGCGTAGAAAATTAGACGATTCATGGATTACTCCATTTCAAATAGATGGTCATAGATGGAACAGTGTAGAGCATTATTTTATCGCGTCGCAGTTTAAAAAAGGATTTCCAGATTTTTATTTGAAGTTTACTGTAGAAAGTGGTACAGATATTTCAAAGGATTTGGAAATTGCTCGTATAGCTGGAAGTAAAAGTGGGAAAACTAAAGATAGAGTCGTGAGAGAATCTAAAATAGTTCCGGACCCAGATTTTTTTACTTTGGGAACAAATCCTATTTTTGAAGTAGAGCGTAAGAAAGCGCTAACTGCAAAATTCTCTGGGAATTTAGAATTAAAAAATATGCTGTTAGAAACCAAAACCGCAAAACTCGTGCATTTTATTCGTAGTAAAGGACATATTGCAGATACATTATTGATGGAAGTTAGAAGAGAATTATCGGTGTAAATCCGGGGATTTTATGTCATTCGTCAGAAAATGACATAAAAAATTGAAAACTTTTTTCAAGAAAATAAAATTGATATCTTTCCCATCGCATCAAGAGTTTATCTCAGCACCAAAAAATGTCTGCTCATTCTCAGGAGTCCACCACTCAGACCATCAGCGTTCCGGCCATCCGGATTGCTTGTCTTCCTGTGGAATTGGACTCAACTGACAGTATCGCGAGCTTCATTCACTACGGGGCTGGGTTTGGCCCAGTTTCGGCGGTCTACATCAACAAGTCCAGGGCCCCCAATGGAGTGGAGTTTCGCGGCGCTACTGTCATCCTCAAGAATTGGCACAGTGAGGATAGCATGTTCAAGGTTGGACTTGCTGAAGCGGGGTCCCAGGGAATCAAATGCGCCTGCGAAACGGAGGGTTGGAATTTCACCTTCCCCAACGGCAAGCCAATGACTCACCTCAAGTTCATCGCCGACAGTACGACGGCCCCTCAACTTCCTCCCTACTCTCCGGAGCTAAAGCTGGGACCCGATGACTGGAAGAGCATCTACATCCCAGTTTTGCCGACAGACCTGGCCTTTGACGGTGATGGGGTAGACCTCAATGAGCTGATTGAGAATCATCTCAAGTTGGGCCGGGTCAAGCGCATTGACATCACCAAGCGAAAGCTCGGTGAGTCCGAGAAGGACACTTATGCCGCCTATGTGCACTTTGAATACTGGACTGACAACCAGGAGACACTCCGTGTCCGCAAGTTCATTGACAAGACAGGCGAGTTCCAGTGCCGTGGATTCTATGATGGATTTCGCATGAAGCGGTTTGACCACAATCGGTTCTTGGCATTCAAGGTCAATCACAAGCCCATCCCGGACGCTGATGGTTCGCTCAATATTCACCAACTCACTGCCGCCAACAAAGGATTGGAGAAGGAGAATGTGGATCTCCGGGCCGAGATGGTGGCCATGCACACGGATATGGTGACTAAGCAGACTGAGATTGGGGTATTGCGGGATGAGATTAGTCGTCTCCACCGCGCCTTGACGGCGCAGTATTGCGAGACCATCCGCACTATTGTAGAGGAAGACGAGGCTTAAGTGTCTAAGTAGGTAATTTTTAGTTGTATAATATTTAATGAAAGAGAAAAGAGTGAAAAAACCTCTTTTTTCATATATTTTCAAACAAACTCATTCGTAAGGTTCTGAATTCAATATCTTCTTTACGTTTTGTTTTCTCTTGTTTACTTAGCCATTCTTCAAAATTATGAAGACATTCTATATATTTTTTATCTAAATAATGTTCTCCAATAAGCAAGCAATAGGCATTCATTTTGGCATTAATATCTTTTTCTCTAAATTTGATGGAATATCCATTATGAAGAATACACCATTCTAAGAAATCATTTATTTTGTACATAAGAATAGACTTTAACACATAATAAGATAAAACGCAGGTTTTCTCTTTATATCTCAAATTTCGTATCATGAATGATTGGTCGGTTCGCTCATGCAATTGATTATATGATATTCCCATATATTTAAGAACCTTGGCACATTGAAAAAGAGAAAATGTGCGTTCATAATCTAACATTTTTTCTGTTGTTTTAATCATGTTCTCCAGACTCTCTGAATTTTTTGATGAATGAAAAACTATAAACATAACGTTAATAATTTCTGCCCAGATTTCACAGTAGGTTTCGTATAATCTTACGTCGGCATTTACTGGAAATATAGATAATATTTTTTTATCTATATGAGAACATTCATGATGTGAGAAATCTAATCCTAGGTTATGGAATGATTCATGTATTAATACTTTGAACCATTCCTCTTTCCTATAAATGTTGATTTCATTTATGGTTTTACAAGAAAATGTGAATCCAGTGTTTACATTTATTCTATCAATAATAGAATTAGTTGGTGTGTTTTTTTCTAATTCTGTTAAATATAAAAAAATAGATAATGATTGAGAACAATTAGATTCTGAGTATCCGAATGCAATAAATAACCATATATATATTTGTTTAATCGCTTTTTTAAAAAATGAATCATCGCATACTCTTTCGCACATAATGTTAACGTGAATGGTTCTTGAATTTATAGTGAAAATATATTGTTTTCCTTTTGTCAACATTTTTTCAATATGGGTTCTTACTTCTTCATCTATTAAATGATAGTCATGACCTTTTGCTATAGAATTAATACTATTACAAGCTATTTTACTTTTGTTAAACTCTTGATTCGCAATTACCATTTTCTCAAATAATATGTAAAAAAAATTTATAATATTGGTTGAAAATCTAGTTTTTTGAAAACATTTTAGTTTATGAGATAAATTAGTATCAATAAATTCTGTTAAATATTTTGAAACTGGTTTTAAAGACCCAATGGTTTTTTTAATAGTCATTCTACTATGTTATTATATTAATATTTCGTCGGTTAAAAAAATTGAAATAATAATATTGTTATAATAGATATATTAACCAAAAAAAAACAAGAATGGGGATTAAGAACTTAAATTGGTTTTTGAGAGAAAATTGTAGTAAACAGGCAATATCTAAGAAACATCTGAAAATTTTTCGCAATAAGACTATAGTTATAGACACAAGTATTTATCTTTATAAATTTGCTAGCGAAGACGTATTAATGGAAAATATGTATTTATTTATTTCAGTATTAAAGTCATATCATATTACACCTTTATTTATTTTTGACGGGAAACCACCAGTTGAAAAGATGGATTTATTGAGGAAGCGTAAAATAGATAAAAAAGAGGCACAATTAAAATATAATACTCTTTTGCAAAAACTTGAAACAACTATAGATGACAATGAAAGTAAGGAAATTAAACAAGAAATGGAAAATTTGAAACGTCAAATAGTAAAAGTAAGAGATGAAGATGTCAAAAAAGTAAAAGCGCTCATGGAATCATATGGTGTACAATATTATGATGCACCTGGAGAAGCAGATAGGTTATGTGCTTATTTAGTTAAAATTGGTAAAGCATGGGCTTGTATGAGTGATGATATGGATATGTTTCTTTATGGGTGTCAATTCGTGATACGTAATTTAAGCTTATTGAATCATACAATTATCTTGTATGATACGAAAAAAATACTAGAGGAATTGGATTTCTCAGAAGAAATATTTTGTGAAATCATGGTATTATCAGGGACTGATTATAATTTAAATACAAATACTTCACTGAAAGAGACACTTAAATGGTATAATGAGTATAAAAAACATCTGGAAAATACGGATGGATTTTATAGTTGGTTAAATAAAAACACAAAATATGTTACGGATTATAATCATTTATTAAAAACACATAAAATATTCCAATTCTGTAACTGTACGGAATTGGAAAATTGGAACAATATAGAAATTGTAGAAAAACCAGTAAATAATGTAGAATTAAAAAGTATTATGGGAAAGGAAGGATTTGTGTTTATTTGATACGTTTACGAATACGCTTTATGGTATTGCGGTTTTTTATTTTTTTACCACCTTGATTATTATTTTTTCTAGTAAATGCGTTTGCTACTGGATTGATTACATAATCATTAGTAAAATTTGAAACGGGTTTTACTACATAATCACTAGTTACATTTGAAACCGGCTTTATAACATAATCATTAACGTTAGAACCAATTCCGGTAGTAAGATCTTTGACTCCCACAGCCGCACGTTCCACTGGCTTTACAAAATAATTATTTAAATACTCTGGTTTGGATTGATCATTTGTTGGAGTAGATTCAGGTGAAAAAACTGGTTCAATTGGTACAACTGGTACAACTGGTACAACTGGTTCAACTGGTACAACTGGTTCAACTGGTACAACTGATTCAACTGGTACAACTGGTTGACTTTGTTGAGATGGTACACCAGGTATAATACCATAATCGCGTTCTAATCGTTGTTGTTCTTCAAATGCTCTTTGAGCTGCGTCATCAGCAGCTCGTTTCTTACTTTCTTTGGTTGGAAATTTAACTGGGTCAGATTTTCTTGTACTTGTACTTACAGATTTTTTAGGTGGTTGAATTGTTTCTTCCTGGTTTTCCTCTTTTGTTTTATTATAAAAGTCTTTTTCGGCCTCAGATAAACTAAATATTAACCCATCCTTATTAAATGTAAGGTCATCCGGTATGGGATTTTTTTTTAAAAATTCTTTTCTCTTTTCAACCATTAGCTTTTTTGTTGGTTTATTTAATAAGTGAAACTTATGTCTCCTATTTAAGCCATAAACATCCTTCCAAACATGTTCATAACTAATTTTAAAGTTTTTGACCTTTGTGGATTTATTGTTGTTTAATAAAATAATAATTATCTTTCTAGCAACTCCGTTGATTATATCATTAATACCAGGTAATATATTAGTACCTAATTTTATCATTGCTGTCATCACTAACATAATTTTTCTAACGTCAGAGGATTGAAGAAAAGCTTCTATGCTTTCAACAGCCGGATCTAATATACCTCCATACAAGACATAAACATCAGATTCACCATTAGAATGACCAAAAGGACCACGTGACATTATACCCCCATAGAAATAATTATTATCACGTCTTTTCTGTGTTTTTCTTCTAAATTGGTTTTTGATTTGTTTTTTACTTCTACCCATATTTTCTATACATTATTAGTAGATAATATTATTGTATTTTAAGTATGGTTAACCGAATCATATAAGATGAACTATCAGTTCCTGCTGTAGTAACATTTGCAGTTCCCACTACAGGAGAAATTGCTATTACAAGTGGTGTTGAAACGATTTGTATAGAACGCCCGTGAATCCATGTAGTTGCAGTAGTTGAACCAGCTACGGTGTTAGTATCAAGTGCCAATGATGCAGAAGTTAAACCGGTATAAATAGCAATAGAACCTGCGTCTGCCAAACTGGTTTCATAATCTATCAAATACGCACCAGTATTTAATGTAAAAACAGTACCACCCGCGCCATTACTAGAAACTATTGAACTAGGAATAGTATTAAATACTTGCGTATCAATTGTAAATGCGATTCCTGGAGCAACAGAATTATTTGGACTTTGTATAATGTGCGTAAATTCTGCGTAACCGATTATTTCTTGAGGACCTGTAAAACCTTGAGGACCAGTATTACCAGTAAAACCTTGTTCACCAGTATTACCTGTAAACCCTTGAGAACCTGTTAAACCTTGAGGACCAGTATTACCTGTAAAACCTTGAGGACCTGTATTACCTGTAAAACCTTGAGGACCTGTATTACCTATAAAACCTTGAGGACCTGTATTACCTGTAAAACCTTGAGGACCTGTATTACCAGTAAAACCTTGAGGACCAGTATTACCTGTAAAACCTTGAGGACTTGTTATTCCTTGAATTCCTTGAGGACCAGTAAAACCTTGAGAACCAGTAAAACCTTGAGGACCAGTATCACCTGTAAAACCTTGAGGACCAGTAAAACCTAGAGGACCCGTTAGTCCTTGAATTCCTTGAGGACCTGTAAATCCTTGTGGTCCAGTGACACCATTACTACAACTTACGCAAATATTTAATTGTTGACATTTTCTAGACTTACATCTTTTTTTTTTGCTGCATTTTGGTGAAGGCATTATATAAATATATTTACAAACAAAATTATGAAAATATTATAATTTGCCTACAGGTTTGCTAAGCTAATTATTATTCTTATTTGTAAACAAAAAATTACAAATATAAAATTTGTAATTTTTTTAAAGTAAAGAAGCTATCAAACTACCACGATAATCCTCAATTCCAGTGTGAGTCAAATTAATTGTAACATCAATATAAACTGAACCTCCTAGCTTGGTCCATCTATGACAAAACATCCAATCTTCAGAATAATAATGGTCATCTTCCACACCACAATCAAATAAAGCATAGGCATATTTGTTTTCCTCTGGTTTTAAAAAGCTTACATCATCAGTATATTTTGTAGAAGGAAAAGCTTTGCATAAACTTTCAATAACATTACGCTGAATCATCATAAATCCTGTTGCTAAATGTCTAACCTTAGTTAAATTATTTTCAACCTGAATCGTGTTATTTAAATAATTTACATTATAGGATAACATCTTGTACTGTACCATGTTTTCATCACTAATAATATCCTTAAATTGAGATTCATTTTTACTCTTAATCCAAGATTCCACAATTTTGTCATTAGACGGATTTTTCTTATCACGTAATAGATTATTCCAGTTATAATTTTTTAAAGGATAGATTCCTCCAACCAATTGTTTATTAGAAATGAGTAATTTTATTATATCAATAGGGTCCCAGGTAATATCATTATCAATAAACATAATATGAGTCATTTCTGGATTACTCATCGCTCTAGCAACTAAATTATTTCTAGCTCTAGAAACCAAACTATCGTTTTTACAAAAGTCCACACTAATCTTAATATTGTACTTGCGAAAAACTTCCATAGTGGTAATCAAACAATGTACATAATTAACATAGCAAATTGAACCGAAACATGGAGTTAAAATATGTACATGAGGGTTACATTTAGTAACGTAATTTTTAATGATTTCCTCAAATGAAGAACCTGTAGGATTTTTACTTAATGATGACATTAAAGAATATATTTTATGAGTAAAAATATTTATATTGTTTTTAGTTGATTGTAATTATGACTATAAAAAGTATTTGAATTTTTACCTAGTTAAAAAATATGTAGTTATAGTAGATGTCTCAAAAAAACAAAACTCAAAAAAATAGAAAATGGCCAGTTCGCCTGTTTTTATATTCTAATCCTAAAACAGCACAGACTAAAGCATATAAATATTTAGGACGTACTGCAAAACTTTTCCCAGGTAAAAAGAATGGTAAAAAATACTCTATTTATGATGAAAAGAATAATCATTGGGTTAGTTTTGGACAATTAGGTTATGAAGATTTTACAAAACATCGCAATAAAGATAGACGTAAAAATTATTTGACGCGTTCAGGAAAAATTAAAGGAGATTGGTCAAATAATAAATATTCAGCAAATAATCTATCCCGTAATATCTTATGGTAATCTTTTATTTTCATATCAAAAAACTTTTTGAAATGAAATTTTTATAGAATTTTTTATAATTTATTTAATATTATATAATATTTAAGCAGTAGCGACGGCAGCAACCTCAGCCTTGATGAAGTGATGCTTCATGAAACGCTGGAGGTTAAAATAAGTAAGCTCATCCTCAGAGCTGAGCTTGAGGAGCTGAGTGAGCTTGGCATCAGGGTTAATCTTGCGGCCATTGCTCTTATCCTGAAGACCGTTTGACTGAATGTAAGCATTAATCTCCTTGCTAACATCAGTACGAGCCATCTCGGTACCTACAGTCTTTCCAAGGAAAGCAGCAAGCTCGTCACTAATGCGAGTGGGCTTGATGAATCCGGAAGGCTTACGGTTAATGTTGTTACGACGCTTCTTGGAAGAAAGCTTCTGGGCAATCTTCATCTCGCGGGAAACAACCTTCTCAAGAGTCTTGAAGTCATTCTTAAGGGTGGAAAGAATACCAACGAGCTGCTGAAGCTTAGCGCTGTACTCAGTCATCTTGATAGGAAGAGCAGAGAAAGCACTGTCAGGGGCAACCACTGGTGCGGCCTCAACAACAGGTGCAACGACAACAGGGGCAGCAGCGTCGGCAGGAGCAACCTTCTTGGTGCGAGGAGCCTTGACAGCAACAACAGGGGTCTCAGTAACAGAGGCGGAAACGGGAGCAGCGGACTTAGAAGTTCTAACCATCTTTGGCTTATACAATATAATTGGGATTTGTTTCTATATAGTTTTTGATATAATATAATAATTCATTTACGCATGCTCGGAGATTGCTAATAGAAATTAGTATTTAAGGAAAAAACGCAAAATAATTAAATAAAGAAATACTAAAAAAAGTCAAAAATTAAAAAACCGCCACAGATTCGTATAACCACGGTAATGCATCTCTGGCCTCCGTAGAAACAATTGTTAATGCAGTTAAGGCATGGAAGGTTCCCAATCTCCTATGTTCATCATCAATTCCTGTAAAAACTAGGTTTTCAAATACTTCTATGCATGATTTCTTTATATAATCTGCTTCTAAAGAACGATTTCTGTCTGCATTAAATGGTGTAGGTAATGGACAAATATTATGTCTTATTTCTCTTGATAAATTACTTCTTAGATACCAGACATCGTAAAGATGCCTATATAATCTAATATATCCCTGTGTATTTAATGAGTTAAACCAATTCGCATTAGTATAATTACCCAACTGGTCAATTTCCAAAAATAAATCAGTAACTCTTTGTGATAAAGAATTTCTTCTGCTTTCGTTTAATTGTAGTAAACGTCTTTGTTGTGGGGTGTGTGAAACCGATAGATTTATTCTTGTGTAACTAGTAGATGGTACAATCTCAGTTTTTAATTTTTCGTTTTCTTTACTAAAATTGGGATAAATTATATAATTTATTTTATAAAGTTTTTTAATATCATCAGTTACATTTTTTTTTAACTTTTCTCTGTTATATGGATTTTCTATTTTGGCGGATTTTTTTATAAAATCAATCAAGGAGCAAATATCAAACCCATAAACAAAATTGTTGGAATCCATATAACTATAGAAGTTCTCTATAGGAATTTCCACCAATGGTTCCATTGTAACAAAATCTTTATCATTAACACATAAATTTCTGTTTTTTAATGCTGGACCAGACAAATGCATAGAAACGTTAACCAACCACCTTCTAAAACATGACTGTATTTTAACAGCATATTTGGTTTTATTAAAATGATTCATAATTCGTTCTATTAATAAAGGTTTAGTTCCTGTTACAAAAAGATTATGTTGCTTGGCTATTATTTTTAGCTCAGGAATTTTATATGTTTTTAATGAAATGTTTTTATTAAAGTATTCCTTATATTCCAACGATATTTGATATTTTTGTTTATTGAATTTGTTTATTTTGGTTTTTGTCACAAATTCATTTGTAATTTTACTTATGTCATCACTTTTTATCATAATGTATTATATATACTATTAGTATATTTTTTTATATATTTATTGCTATTTATATTTTAGTTTAGAAATTGAAAACTTTTTATTTTTCTGACAGCATTTTCAGTTTGCCGATAAAACATTATAAAAAATTGATTTAAAGAGTTGACAAGATATATATTATAATTAGTTGCCTAGTTATAATGTCCAAGCCTGCTACTCCTGTTGTTTTGACTTCGTCTGAGTGGAAGACCGATGCGTTGCGTTATATGCAACCTAAGGTCAATGACCGTGGTGGTAAGTCCATCAACATTGTCAGTACTCAGACGAATCGTTCCCTTCATCTTTCTACTCCACTCATGATGACATGGGGTATTTCTGATTTTGTTGACGAGAAGACCGGAGAGTCAGATGGTAAGTTTAGTATGTCATTGAATTTCCCTAATAAGGATTATTCAAACCCTGTCATGGATGAGTTTCTTGCCAAGATGAAGGCATTTGAGAATCAGATTTTGGATGATGCAGTAAAGAACAGTGAGGCATGGTTCGGAGAGGAGATGTCGCGTGAGGTTTTGAAGCATACATTCTTTCCTTTCTTGAAGTATTCCAAGGATAAGACCACGAAGAAGATTGACCTTACTAAGCCGCCTTCTATGCGAGCAAAGGTTCCCAATTATAATAATCGTTGGGCCATTGAGATTTATGATACTAAGCAACAGCAGATTTTCCCTTGTGATAATGAGAACATGACCCCGATGGATTTTATTCCGAAGCAGAGTAATGTTGCCTGTGTTTTGAATTGTGGTGGTCTTTGGTTTGGCGGTAAGGGCTGGGGTCTTACTTGGAAGCTGGTCCAATGTGTTGTAAAGCCTCGTGAGGTAGTTAGCGTTTATGGTCGCTGTCATATTCAGCTTTCTATGGATGATATTAGTAAGATGGATACTCCTGTTCCAGCTAAGGACGATGAGGATGAGCCGGAGATGGTCTCAGCAGTTCCTCAAACTAATACCGAGGTAGAGGATTCTGATGCAGAGGAAGAGGTTGCTGTAGAGCCCGAGCCTGAGCCAGTTGCAGTAGCAACTAAGAAGAAGATTGTAAAGAAGAAGGTCGTTGCTTAAAAGCGTAGATATTTGTTTTGTTTTGTAACTTAATTTAAGTAAGTTAATTTTTTAACTAGTGATAAATTATAATAATGTATTATAATGTATTTTTTTTATTTGTAATATTTAATAATATATTCTTACATGTTTTAACCAAATATAGGAGACAAGAAAAGAGGTTTTGTTTAAAAATGAATAATATTGAGCCGCAATACATAAGAACTATTAAAAAACAACATACTTTTGGAGAAAATGATATAGAACGGTTTTTAAATGAAAATAAGTTTATTAAAAACAAAAAAATAATTTCATTATCACCTGGTGGATTCAAAGGATTTTATGTAATGGGTATTTGTAAATTTATTAAACAGAACTATGATTTAGAAAAATATATTTTTTCAGGCGCATCAGCTGGTGCCTGGAATTCTCTATTATTATGTTTTAATAGAGACATTAATGAAATACAACAAACAATATTAGACACTGCTTTGCAAAATACAAATAAAATAAATGATATTGAGAACCGAATAAAGAATAAAATGTTAGAATCATACGATACTAATGATTTTGATTTAAGACGACTTTTTATCGGCGTTACTACTTTTGAAAATTATAAACCAAATAACACCATATTTACCGGTTTTGATAGTTTAGAAGATGCATTAAATTGTTGTATTGCAAGTTCTCACATACCATTAATAACCGGTGGGTTAACAAATATTTATAGAAATACGTTATCTTTTGATGGGGGATTTAGTAAGTATCCTTATTTGAATACTAGTCGTTCTACTTTACATATACACCCTGATATTTGGAAAAATTCCATAAAAAAGACCAATAGTATAAGTGATTACACAACAGTGTTATCAAAAGACCAATATAATTTTGTAAATTTAGTAAATGACGGTTTTAAAGATAGTGTAAAAAACAGAAAATACTTAGATAATGTTTTTATATAAAAACAAAACCCATAATATTACATTACTTATAATATTATGGTAATTCCAAAAATAATTGTTCAAACTTCTAGAGTTAAACCCGAACAATACATAGTTGATATGATTAAAAAAAGCTCTATTGGATGGGAATATAAACATTTTAATGATGATGAAATCATAGAATTTTTTCATGAAAATCCAGTTCAAGAATTTCCTAATGTAATTGCAAAATTTTTCACTTTTAATTATGGAGAACATAGAGCGGATTTATTTAGATATTATTATTTGTATGTAAAAGGTGGAGTATATATTGATATGGATGCAATGTTGTTTGAGAATATTGATACCATTATAGACAACGCGGAGTTTTTTACAGTTAATTCTAGTTATTTTCCAGGAACAGTATTTCAGGGTTTTCTAGGAGCAACTCCTAATAATCATATAATTTATAAAGCATTATTAGATTTGTATATTACACCAAATTCAGTTTTAATCAGAGAATTTCATTTATTGTGTAAAAATTTGAATACTTTTATTGTAGAAGAAATTCAATCTACGAATATGAAAATACTTTTACTAGAAGAGGTTTTTGGTAATAAAGACGAAGCATACATAAAAAATAAAAAAGGAGATTTAGTTTTAATACATTATCATATTACTAAAAAAATACCTAATTATCTTTTAACTCTATAACACGGTCTTGGACATTGTATTCTATTGAATATTGCGAAACCTTTGTAAAAGTATTTACTTCAATTTTGGTTTTTGTAGCATGCAAACTTTTCTGAAATTGTATAATATTTTCACAACTATTTATATTTATAGGTTGTTGTGATAGATAAATCATTTTATTATTTTTACATACCATTAAACTATTTTTAATGTTTTCTAAAACTTCGTCACATAGCTCGTTTTTCATAGTAGTAATAATTTAATATAATAGTTACTAGAATAAAATAAAAACAATAGAACACATATTATTACAAATGACTGCGGATAAAGAATTTTACAATTTTTACAACAGTATTATCAACAATAAATTAGATATCAAACAACACGAAAAGAGCTTGTATATTTCAGCTATAAATTCTTTGACAAATTCAAATAATATTAACACAAAAGAGTTAATATTGACCAAAATGATAACATTGTTTCCTAGTGACCCAGAACTTTATTACAACATGGGGCGGTTATTTAATGGTATTTCTAAAGAAAAACAGTTAATGTGGTACAAATTGTCCTATAATATAAAACCCGACTTTAAAGATAATTTCTGTGATTTATGTAATTTGTTATTGGAGATGGGTTATTCTGAACATGTGTTTTCTTTAAACAAAGATGGTTTATTTGATAAATTTATGAAAGAGCCGCGTTTTTTAACTGTGTATGTACGCTGTAATCTAATTAATTTGAAATATGAGAATGGCCTAAAATCATTGATTGATTTAATTAAAATAAACTCCACAAAACCCTGCTTAACTGATTATGATAAAAATGAGAAATGGCGTAATTATCACGATTCGGGTTATTTATTTAATGCTAAATGTGATGTTTTAAACTCCATAAAATACAGTGAAAAGGCATATGAATTGGCTGTAAAGTTTAATTTAGAATTACAAAAAAAATTACTATCTTTTCAGAATATATTGTGTTTTTCTGATTATTCATATATGGATAATGAAAAGCTATTTAAAAGATATTTGGAGATAAATGACCTGTTACCTAATAATCCATTATTTTCTTTAAGACCGAGAACTAAAAATAGTAAAATACGTATTGGATATTTATCTTCTGATTTTGTAATGCATTCTGTGTCTAATTTTATGTTACCAGTTTTAAAAAATCACGATATAAATGTCTTTGAAATTTATTTATTTGCGTTGTGTCCGGAGGTTCAACCGATTTATGTAAACTTAGGATTTCCAATTCATTATTTACATAAAGATTCGGCTAGAGATGGTGCGAAAAAAATCAATGATTTAAATATTGATATTTTATTTGATTTAAATGGACACACAGTTTTAAATAAAATGGAAATATTTAGTTATAATCCGGCACCAATTCAAATTTCTTATTTAGGTTTTCCAAATACGTCAGGACTAAAATCTATTAATTATAGAATAACCGATAGTATAGCAGATAGCCCATTAACTAGACAGAGATATTCAGAGGAACTTATAAGGTTACCGAAATGTTTTTTATTGTATTATCCGATACATGATTTTTCACCTAGTCCACGTAAAACTCAGGACAAAGTAATATTGGGTGGTATCAACAAAGAAAATAAATCAAATGATGAGTTATTAAAAACATGGGGCACAATATTAGAAAAATGTCCGAATACATTATTACTTTTAAAATTAGAATCGTATGATAACAAAGAAGAGAGAACCGCATTTTATATGAATAAATTGAACGTATCTAAGGATAGATTAATTGTACTTACCAAGCTATCCAATAAAGATTATGAAAAAGTATTTTCTATGTTTGATGTTTTGTTAGACCCGTTTCCTTATTCTGGTACAACTACTACTTGTAATTGCATGTATAATTCTTTGCCTTTGGTCACTCTTTATAACCAAGATATGCATGTTCATAATGTATCTAGTTCTTTATTAATAAATAGTGGATTCCCTGAATTAGTTGCTAATACCAAGGAAGAGTACATTGATATAATTGTAGATTTGGTAAATAATCCTAGTAAAATAGATAATTATAAAAAAACAATTCGGCAAAACTTTTTAGAGTTGATGGAACCGAAAACTTTCATGAATAGTTATGAATCAGAATTAGTTCGTGTTTATAATAAATCATTTAACCAACTTAAGCAACTTAACCATCCATTAATAAACCAAACAATAACTGTAGATTTTTAGCGTTTGAGAAAAGAATATCTCCACTGTTTCTATTTACTGATTGATAAAAATAGAATGAAATCCTATATTTAAAGAAGCATCTATAGGAATCTCTATCATTTCGTATGTTTCCATATTTATCAGGATTAGAAAACTACTATTATTTTCTGCTTCATTAATAGCAAAACAGAAAAGATAAGGAATATTATCAATGTAATTAATCGCAGGTTCTCCACAAATGAATTTTTCTGGAAAGTACAACTGTTTTATTATTTCTAGGTCTTGACAAACGACAAATCCATTAATATGTCGGTTCTCTATTCTCCTAAACAAAATTTTATTGCCAAATTTCACAGGAAATTCAAGGTTTAGGTTCTCTAAGTCTTGGTTCTTAACAGTATGAACTTCTTTGGTAACTCTATTTATTATTATTTTCCGGTATTTTCCGCAAATATTTAATTCTGAGAAATCCATTTTTTCATACAAACAAGCATAGATTTCAATAGTTTCATCTGTTTCTTGGTAATCAGCGTAATGGAATACGTAAAAACCAGTATCTGTATAGAATTTGTCTATATTCATAGTTGTTCTGTTGAGAACATTTATTATAGTTTTTTTGTTGGTGTCTAGCATAATAGGTATAGACTTTTTGAACAAACTACCAACGTCAATAACCAATGGTGAATCTATAATGATTATATTGTTTTCTGTTTTTAGGAAATCATGAACAATCGGTAAATATTCCATTTTTATTCTGACCTGATTTGACAATGTAAGATTTCTGTAAAATTCGTTGTAATGAACCGACCTATCCATCATATTGTATTGAATAGAGTGTATTTTGTTTTCTTTTTCATCATAAGTTGAATGAGCAGAAAAGCTGTCTATGGTTTCTATTTTACATCTATGAGCTGTATTAATGGTTTTTTTGTCAAAATCTATATTTAATAAATACGGGGTGTCGCGTTCATATAATGCGTATACTTTATCCTTTAATTCTAACAATGCAGTATTAGCAACTCCTAATACATTCGGTAATAAATTTAATTTATTTAAAATACTGTAAAATAAAATATTGATTTTTTCGGTTGATAACTTTCCATTCGCCTGTTCATATAATAATTTCTCTGTTCTTATGTAATTTTTTGTAAATGTTAGTTCTCCGTTTTGAAAAAAAATACTCTGTATGATTCCATCGCCTGTAAATAAATCAAAGAGTGTAGATACCTCTTTAATATTTACATCAGGTCCAATTAATGCGTATAATCCATTTATTTTATTAATTATTTTTTGCTGGTCATTTGGTAATGTATATTTTATTTTTTTGTTTATTTCTTTATCTTTGATAATAAAATTGCATCCACTAAATCTTTTTTTGGTAAAAAGAAATCCAGATGTTCCCATCAATAGTATTAAAAAAATTATTATGTTCATTATGTATATAAATAAACTATTGTTTATATATAATTAAGTAAAGATGTTAGATTGCTGTTTTAAAAAGAATGATAATGAGGTATCTCTACTAGACGAAAATTTTACAACTTTGAAAAACAAACCATTTAAATTAGCTGATATTATTGAAAATAAACAGGTAACATGGAATGATAACAAATTACTTAAACAAAATCCATTGGAAGAATTTGACATTTTACTTAAAAAAATGAGAAAAATTACACCATTTAGCGTTAAAAACGCCCAAATGGAAACGTTACCTTCAATAATTTACGCCGACGAAGTGAGCGTTTTGAATGAGAAAAGCTGTAAAAAAACATAGTAATAAATATATTAGAAAGTTATTACTATATTATATCAGTTATGCCGCCGAAATTCTTCAAGAAAAAACAGTATCCTACAACAAAAGTAAACGAAAAAGCAAAATATCTTATCATTGTAGAATCCCCTAGTAAATGTGCAAAGATAGAGAGTTATTTGGGAGAACAATACTGTTGTATTTCATCAAAAGGTCACATTAGACAGATTGATGGAATCAAGTCCATTGACACTAAAAAAACATATGAACCTACCTTTTCTATTATTGATGAAAAAAAACAACATGTAGAGAACATGAAGAATACCATTCATATGTTCTCAAAAGAAAACATCATATTAGCAGCAGATGATGATAGAGAAGGCGAAGCGATAGCATGGCACATTTGTAAGGTGTTTGATTTATCGGTAGAAACCACAAAACGTATAATATTCCATGAAATTACAAAAACGGCTATTATTAAGGCAATAAACAATCCTACTTTAGTAAACATGGATTTGGTTCATGCACAACATGCCCGACAAGTATTAGACATTATAGTAGGATATCGTATTTCACCTTTTCTTTGGAAATACCTATATAATAATAAATCCAATTCATTATCTGCTGGAAGATGCCAAACACCGGCTTTGCGATTAGTTTATGATAATGAGAAAGAAAAAGAGATTGGTAACGGATTAGAAAGAAAGTACAAAACCATCGGCATTTTTTTAGAAAAACGTATTGAATTTGAACTGCAATACGAGTTTGATACAGAATCCCAAGTAATAGACTTTTTAGAAAAATCCAAATCTCATAAACATCAATTGAGTATTGGTCCGCCAAAAGATTCTATTAAATCAGCTCCAAAACCTTTTCACACATCCAGACTATTGCAGGTTGCAAGTAATGTACTTCATATTTCTCCGAAAGAAACGATGAGTTTATGTCAAATTTTATACCAATCTGGCTACATTACTTATATGAGAACAGAAAGTTCTCAGTATTCCAAATCATTTCTTGATAATGCAGAGAAGTATATTTTAGGTGAATATAAACATGAAAGTTATGTAGGTGATTTTAATAAATTAGAAAATAAAGATGCTTCTAATCCTCATGAAGCTATCCGGGTTACTAATTTAGAAACTCAAGATATTAGCGATAATGATAATGGACGCTTGGTATCAATGTACAAATTAATTTGGAGAAATACATTGGAAAGCTGTATGGCAGATGCCAAATATAATGTTGTAAAGGCTACTATTTCGGGGGCATTGGAGAACCTGTATGAACATATTGTGGAAATACCTGTTTTTTTAGGATGGAAAATTATTACAGATAAAAAAAATAAAGATGAAAACCAAAATATTGGTAAAGGGTTGCTTTTGTATTTACAGTCTGTTAAAAACCCAGTCAATTACCAAACAATTGATAGTATTGTGGTTGTAAGAAACAAACACCAACATTATACTGAAGCAAGTCTTATTAATAAATTAGAAGATTTAGGAATAGGTCGTCCTTCTACTTTTGCTAGTATTGTAGAAACAATCCAAGAAAGAGGATATGTTAAAAAACAAAATATAGAAGGAATAACAAGTAAATGTTGCGAATTTAAATTGATTGGTCAATCTATTGAAAAGATGGAGAAAGAAAAGACATTTGGAAATGAAAAAAATAAATTAGTTATACAACCAACTGGAATCCTAACTGTAGAGTTTTTGATTAAAAACTTTGAGGAATTGTTTTCATATCAATATACTGAGAACATGGAGAAAAATTTAGACTTAGTATCTTCAGGTAAGGAAAAAGAATGGTCGTCAATATGTAGTAATTGTGATAAAGAAATTAAGAAACTATCAAATACTATTAAAGAAACAGGAAAACAATCCTATTATTTAGATGATAATCATGAACTAGTATTTCAAGCATACGGACCCAGTATTAAACATAAAATGGACGACGGAACAATAGAATATTTACCAGGAAAAAAAGATTTGAAAATTGATTTAGAAAAGCTAAAAAACGGTGACTATTCATTAGATGATGTTGTAGAAATAAAAAATAATTGTTTAGGGAAATATGAAAACGAGAACCTTTTTATTAAAACAGGAAAGTTCGGCCCTTATGTTGAATGGGGAAGTAATAGACATAGTATAAAAGAAATAGATAAACCATTAATTAATATTACAATGGAAGATGTAATATCGTTTTTATCAAATTTAACTGCAAAACAAGATAAGAATGTATTAAGGATTTTAAATGAAAACATGAGTGTTAGAAAAGGGAAATTTGGCGCTTATGTCTTTTATAAAAAAAAAGATATGGCCAAACCCGAATTTTTAAATATAAAAAAATTTAATGAAGGTTTTTTAACATGTCATGCGGAAACATTAATTTCGTGGTTGAATAACACTTATAATTTGGCATAAATATATAGTAAATATATAAGTAATGAGTAAAAGCACCACTTTTTTGAATTATTCTGTACTTTTATTGTTGTATATCACTGCATTTATTATTCTTTATGTGAAAAACACAGAGATTATTGGATTCTATTTTTTGTTTATCGTGGTTTCTGCATCTACAATTTATAATATTTCTTATTTCACTGGATTACCAATTGATTTGAATCTTATACCCAAAATGATATCAATATCTATAATTATTAGCGGTATGTTACATATTGTTGCATTAATTTTCATAATTATGATGATAAGCAATATGCGGTTAAAATATTCAGATACTTATGGAACACCTATAAAATTACCACCTATTTACAAGGATAGACTAGATGAATTTAAAACTGTTATAGTTACGGTTTTTTGTGTTTGTGCATTTTTGTTAATTACTTTTATGGTAAGCTTTGATTCTATAAACATTGTTTTTTCAGAAAAAATGGTGAGATTTTCTGATATCATGCAAAATGGGTTTCCGTTAAGTATTTTAATAATTTCTTTTTATCCAATAGTAATTTCGGGTTATCAGGTATCTACGGCAAATAGTTTTTCTATCTTGAATCGGCAACAACTTATGAGATAATTATTTTGTAAATACGTTTAAAAGTAAACGTATTTGTTCTCTATAATAAATAAACAATGAAATATTATGAATCACACTTTGAAGATTACATATCATCTAT
>Ga0209188_1000114_pt1 | contig 92673 bp, 129 predicted proteins | sample C_130625_EF_Meta_FD_187307 | JGI IMG/M metagenome (GOLD analysis project Ga0209188, IMG submission 187307) | Freshwater microbial communities from Lake Croche, Canada to study carbon cycling - C_130625_EF_MetaG (SPAdes) (version 2) | ecosystem: Environmental > Aquatic > Freshwater > Lake...
GTTGACATCAGGGACTCGTATTATTATTTAATGTTTGGCGCTCCCAGCCGGATTCGAACCGGCGTACCCGCCGTGAAAGGGCGGTGTCCTAGGCCTCTAGACGATGGGAGCGAAGTGCCCGGCTACTCATTGTCGTAGAGCCCCGGGCTTGAGTTATCACTGTTAGTTGTATCCGCTACAACCTGCGTGGAGATTTTTGTCTAACCTACCTAACCCTGACTGCTATGGCGAGTCAGCAACCCCTAGTTTCAACCCCTAGGTCGGGCGACATTCTTGGCGGTCTGGACGAGACTCGAACTCGCAACTTCCGCCGTGACAGGGCGGTGCTCTAACCAATTGAACTACCAAACCGTGTTTGGTTGCGGGATCTTTGATTACACCAAGAAATAAGGCGAGACCCTCGAGATATTATATCTCTATCCCGCGATAGATATATTACTATATTTCGCTAGTCATTAATAAATGCAATCTAGCTTCATTTGAATCGTTAATAAAAGTATGTTTTAATTTAGTTGGGTCTACATACCACGCCCTTCCGTCAGCTGGCATAGTTACTTTGATGAATTCTTCTTTATTTTTAAATACCCAATAACATTTGTTGTTGGTTACAATGGGTATATGGTATCTATTAGCTGTATGTGGATCAGTATGGAATTGATATAATGATCCGGCGCCTCGCCACGACAGTTGAGTTCTACCTTGAAATGGTTTGCCATGAATTCTAAGTATATCATTAAACACTTGAGCTAAATATAATCCCTCTAACTCGGCTAGTACTGTAACAAAGTCACCTTCGTTTACACCTTCTTTTTTAACCAAATCATGTGTGCCTGTATGAGCCTTCCACCTTGCATCGCCTGTTAAGTGCGGCAAATGTGTTAAATTTATTGCGAATGCTTTTTGTTTTTTGAGTATACTATCGACTACGATAAGACTTAATCCTAATCTTTGTAATAAAATTACTACACTTTCATACAACTTAGGTATATCAATTTTAGTATCAACGGGAAAACAATGTAAAGGGATATTATCAGTATAACGCATAGATATATTTATTAAATATGGAGGGACGGGTGAGATTTGAACTCACGGTTTTAGGGATTTGCAGTCCCTTGCGTTGGGCCACTCCGCCACCGTCCCATTATTATATATAGTAAAGCGCACTAGCCACTTATGATGTTTGCTTCCGATAACTCGGATCGTCCAATGCGCTTTACTATACACTGATTTTTCGCTCCACACAAGGAGTTTCATCTTAGTGCCCGCCCATTCGGTCCATGTTTTACGTGCAGACCAGGATCTCGTTTCCCATAACACATTATACTACAATTCAACTACTTTGTCTAGTCCTTAATTGGGTAGATTGGTGCTTGTACCGATTTATAATATTGAGCAGCACGATTAAATTTTTCTTCGATCAGCCTGCGTTTTTCTTCTGGCGTCAAAATGTTCGAATAAGCCTGCTCGATAATACGATCATTCAATTTGGTATAATCTATCATCTTTCTTTCCTTTTCAAAATAAAAAAACCCTGGAGTGTTTAGTTCCAGGGTCTTGGTTAAAAATATATTAATACAATATTAACTAAGACCCTTTGCTTCTAGTACATTAATCATGCCGCAATCCACTGCCCAATAGGCTAGCCCGCCTTGTGTTGGCTGTAATAATGAAGAATGAATAATGTTTTTCATAGTATTGTATATTGTAAGGTATTTATGTTTGTTTGTCAACCTTTGTTTGTACTAATGGTTCCATTTTAGTAAAAACAGCGTACTATCAGTGTCACGGGCAAAACTCACACCGCATAAATCAGTTTGATCCAAAGTCCACATAGTCCAAGTCCACCGGACATAGTGCCTACCAACTGCGGATTCAAGCCAGGATTTCATCGTATCAACTGCGGCAACCCAATCTAGATTCCCGTTGGTTTCTATGATAGGCCATGGTGCTACAGCCCTATAAGGAAGCTCGGGATACTTGTCCCAAAGTGCTCGCATGATACAACTATTTAAGAACTAAATCATATCATTATAGCGATACTAAATGGTCAATAAAAAAGGACCCTAGGGTCCTTTTTATTAAACTCGTAAAATTTAGAACGAGTACTTAACACCTGCGGTTACGATGTTACCATCGTAGGCCTTAGTAATGTTATTACCTTTTTGGTAAGCATAATCAGCAACCAAATTTACATTTTTCACTACTTGATAAGCTACACCAGCGCCAACAAATCCGGCACCGCCATTGCCTACACCTGGCTTTTGAGTATCAATAAATGCAGCGCCAGCACGAACATTAGTTTGTACAGGACCTAATTTAACGACATCGTAGCTTACTGATGTAGTGTAACGATTTACATCAATAGGACCAATTGTACTGCGATCAAATGTTCCTTGAACGCCAAATTTGCCAAATGACTGACCAACGGAAACACCTACAGCGTCTTGCTTAGAGCCCATGTTGCGGCCACCGAAAACGCCAACATCAGTTGCAAACGCAAAAGTTGTTGATGCTAATAATGCTACTGCTAATAGTACTTTTTTCATTCTAATATTTCCTTTATGTTTGTAATACTGAACTAATATTTATTGCGTTTTTGTCTTAGACAGCAAAAAATTACTAGATTTTGGTTGATTATGACAAAAAGAAACCCGCCGAAGCGGGTTCTGGTGGTTTCTGTTACGAGGCATTTCCTGCCCTAAGCAGTGATTAAACTGCTAATGATTGGCCTTTAGCTGCTAAAGTGCGGAACTTGATGTTCTTAGCTGAAACAGTTACTTCGCCAGTAGATGCTTTTGCATTTACGAGATTTGCTTGATTAACGGTCATCGCCTACCGTGTTGCCTCTTTCATTATCTCACCATGTCGAAACCGGTCGGACCCACTAAAGCATACTCGGGCTACACCCTTGCTACCAATAACTTGGTTCGGAGTATGCTTTGGTGGATCCGGGGAGAATCGAACTCCCGTCCACAGCGCCTTCCTTACGGAGGAATTACAACAATTCTTTACTGATTATCTTTATAATAATCTTTTAATACTACTAGAGCATATAATAAAATTGCTACGCAAACTAATAAACCTACCATAGCCATTTTAGTTATATCCTTTTACAGCCTTGCCGTCAATCTTTGGATTACCTTTTGCGTGTACTTCTTGAAACTTATTACGATCACGCTCGTCGGGCAACGGACCACATCCTAAACGATCCCACTCTTTTTCAGAGTAAAAAAACTTATCAACGGGTTTTTTGTTCTGTTCCATAAAGTTATTTAGTTCTGGTGGGCCAACTAGGAATTGAACCTAGACTCAATCGATTATGAGTCGATTGCTTTACCATTAAGCTATTGGCCCTATATTGTTAATATAACACCTTTAATTATAATTGTCAAGAAACTTTTCTAAATCACCATATAAATTGGCTAACACCGCTTCTTTACTATCAAAAAATACCACAGCTTTTGGCACGCCTTTTGTGGCTACAATATAATAAGGCATTTGTAATTTTCGATCCAATGCCAATATCATATGTTGATTAAATGCTACAGGATCTTTTATTTTATATTCGTAAAATTCTAAATCAAGATCTCCAGCTAGAGCAAGCCAGCCAGTAGAAGTTAATCGTAGTCCGCCTGTTGGCCTAACATTATGCCACCACGATACTCTTGCGGACTCTACACTAATTCGTCGTTCTTCTGGAAGTTGTGATACTAATTTTTTAGTAAGTTTAAGTTTATCGCGCACAGTAATACCATCTTAAGGATATACTTGTGCGCCTTGCTTGAGTAGTACTACACTAAACTTATCAGTTTTAAATTGTGTGTTAAGTTTCTTAGCAAGATTAATAGCGTGACCCGGATTACTAAAACTTACTTTTTTATATTTAGGTCCAGGGTATTGAACTAATAAATTAGAAGTTTTAAGATTAACAGGTTTACTGTCAAAGTAAACAGCCCATACACCGTCCGAGGCAAGCACTTGCTCAGTCTTGTATGTTTGCTTGTTTGTAAGCTCTGCTAGGATCGTAGGTTTTGGACGGGACATAGTATATTATTTAGCCATAATATACTCATATTAAAACTTCCCACCGTCAATTTTGAGCTCAATAACCTGGTCCGTTTGGCCGTTTAATGCAGCTTGTTGCAAGGTTCTGAGCTCGAGTAACAGTTCAGTTAAATCGGCAGCCATACCTTTGGCATCCTTCATGGGCATTACGAAGTCTTTACCGCCCCGAGCATCGTTGCTACGAACTCGCTCGATAAATTTTTGTAAATGTATACTCAATGTTCTCTCTTCAAAAAGTTTTCTAACTTAGGTGGTTCCCAACCTTCGGGTTTGAGAATCTTGCCATCTTCACGGCGGCGTACTTTACCCAACTGTCTGTCAATTTTAGCAAAGTTAGTGGCCATTACTTCTCGCCATGCTCCTTCGCCATCGGCACCCATGGAGTTAATAGCGCCAATAGTAACAACTAAAATGTCAACTAACGCATCTAATGTTTCAACCTGATCTTTATTGGCAATGGCCACACGAAGTTCGTCGTATTCTTCTGTAATTAGTTTAGCATAAAGTCTAAATTGATCATCATTCATGCCTGATACAGTTTGCTCGCAAGCAGTCATGAATTTGTCTTGGTCTCTGAACGGATTTGTCATTTTGGTTGTGCCTCTTCTTTGTTTAGGAATGGTCCCTTGTAAGGGTATCGTTGTAGTACGATTAATTTAGGATCTTGTTGTACTTGCCAGTGGCGTCCTTGTCTCACAGTATACCAACCTGCCGCATACCAACTTTTACTTTTCTTTGTTTTGGTATAGACTGGTAATTTTTGTGGCACGTCCCACATGGGATTATAAACACGGCCAGCCGCCGGATAACCGTGTACTATATTAGTAGCTTTTTTCTTTGCTGGTTTGATGACAGTTTCAAAATGTACATCAATGTTTCTCTCAACTAATTTAATAGTCTTATATTGTGCTACAATTTGATTATTAATCTTAACTTGATAACCGCCGTCGCAGGCTTCTATATTACCTATTTTATTATTATCTTCTTGTAAAATCCAAAACTGTTTATCAATTACTGGTTTAGCTACTAGACTCATTTGCTACTCCTTTTTCTACATTCTTCTATAACCTTGGCCGGAACATCTGGGTGCCATCCACCGATTAACATACGGCAGTCATAGGTTGCTAGTGTTTCAGTTTTATCGTTTGACCACATAGCTAACATTGCCATTACAATAACAATACTAGATGCTACTGTGATCCAAAATAAATCTTTAATCATTCAATACACCTTTATAGGTTTCATTTAACCAGCTACCAAATGTTTCTGCTGACTCACTACACTTGTTCAATTCGTACTTGCCACAGAATTGTAAAAACCTTACACCAACCTGTCCCACATCTTTGTGACTAATCTGTTCTCGGATCGTAGCATCTACTACAGCTTTTACTTCTTCTGGTTGTGCTGTTAAATCTACTAGTGTTACATTACGCACATAATCATCTAGTACACGATGTTCTACGCCATCTGGATCTGTCCAACGCTGTAACATCATATTGTTCCAGTTATATCCTTTTTTGTCTTTATCAGCATACGCTTCCTGTAAACCAACTTTGTTCTTGGTGCCTTTTGTACGCACTCCAGGAAACGCTGAAAAAACATTGTCAGACGAATCGCCTCGCATGCACTTCTCAAAAAGTAACCATTCTGGGTCCGGCACCGTTTTAGGTTCCTTAGTCTTCTTGTCGATGACTTGTTTGCCTTTAGCATCAAAAATTCCTTCTACTGTGTGTAATTCGTCGGTAATTCCGTTGTACTGCTTGACATTTTTTGCTAATAATTGAACAAAGTCAGTATCACTGCTGATAATAACATGTTCGTCTTGTGGATGTAACGCTATCCAACGAGCTATAATATCATCGCCCTCTGCTGTTGGGCATTGTATCACGCTACAATTGGTCTTTTCAGACAAGTATTTAGTCAAGGAATCATAGGTTTCCCAGAACATCTTATCTTCTTCTACTTCTGCTTCGGTAAGAGCTTGTCTAGCCACAGTACGATTGGCTTTGTATGGTTTATAAAAGTCTTTGCGCCAACTGCGCCCTTCTAAGGCAAAAACCACATGGTCCGCTTCAAACCTGCGGGCCATTTTATTGGCAGCCATTAAAGTAACATGGAGGGCAAATCCTACTTTTTCCCAAGTATCACTGGCACGGAATGCTCCATGTCTAGCACGAAAAAAAAGATTAGCGGTATCTATAAGAACATATTTCATACAACTAGTATAGCAGGGTTTGTATTAAATGTCAAATGAAATTGTTGGTAATAACATAATTTAATAAAAAACGATGCCAAACGACATGTCCGTCCTTGCCAAAATGTTTAGAATTTGGGCTAACTGTTTCCAAATTACTTGATTGAAGTTTTCCTTCGTAAGTATCATTAATATAATTATTATCCCAGTCAAATTGATTACTGACAGTTTGGCTACTATTAAAAAATATATGCTTAATCTTTTGTTTATTCAGCTTTTGATGTAATTTCCAAATTTTCTTTTCGTCTTCTAGTTGAGCAGGCCATTGGATGATAATCAAATCAGCACTACTTTTTTCCTTAAGCCATTTGTTGGTAGCTTTTAAAATTTTATCAACGGTATTGTCAGAAAATGCTTCGCAATGAAATCCGGCTCGTAATGATAAACTTAATAGTTTACCCCAACTTATCGCTAAGTTTTCAGGATGTGGCAATGTGCGTAAATGTACAAATCTTGGATCTTCACCGGCTACAATATATTGATTACTTGCTTCTGCGGCAGTCGTATGGCTATCGCCATTTATGTATAAAATCATTTTGTTTGTGTATACGGGTCGGTTAATTTATCACTAGTATTTGATGTGCTAGATTTAGTGCTTAATGCTTTAAATGTCTCTGCCTCTACTACTCGTTTGCGTAGACTGCTGGAACTGAAACTATGATCCCGTCCGTTGAATATACATTCGATGCCACGATGCCAACATTCTTGTTTACCAGTATATTCTTTATCTTCATACTCAACTCCTAACACACGAATATCAATAGGTAGTATTAATAACAAGTCAATTAGGTCTTGTTCTGTTTGGTAAACAACCACTTCATCAACATAGCGACATGCTGCTAACTGTATTTGGCGCTCTACAATACTTTGTACAGGTTTGTTTTTTGTATCTGGTCGGTCAATAGTAGGATCTGTTTGTAATCCGCAAATTAAATAATCGCAATGATTTTTTGCTTCGGCAAGCATGGCAATATGCCCTGCGTGCAACATATCAAATGTACTAAAGGTAATACCAATTTTTTTACCTTCTTCTGTAAGTCTGCGAACATGATTAAATATCAACTTACTTCACTCCTGCCATCGCCAACATCTCTGGTTTTAACAACACGATTGTTCATAGCTTCGTATTGTTCAGCAGTTTCTAATACCACATTACGGCATACTGCTGTAAACCAACGGTCAATAATATCAGCATCGGTATCTTTAGGATTCATCATATAACCATGCCGTACTAAATCAGCAATCATCTTGTCGTTCCAATCAAATTCAAATGCGCCATTATTGATATCATTAGGATCAAGTTCCATGCTTAATACTGCAAAATATGCCTCGCCTTTATCAGTAGCAATTTGTTTAGCTGATTTAGTTTGCTCTTGTGCTACTTCGGCAATCTTTTTCTTTTTAAATAAACTTTTTAATTTTTCTAACATATTATATCCCTTTTAACTGCCATACTAAAAACTCTTCTTTAGATAGCCAGTAATTTTCAAAAACTGGCGTACCAGGACCTGTCCAAACAGCTTCGCCGTAATAACCTAGCTCTAACCAAATCCATCTATTACTTACCAAACAGCGACACGGGATCCAAGCAAATGCTAATTTCCATTGTGCTTTTCTAAAGAATGCATCATACCAATCCTGTGTTTCGAATGGAACCGGCAATTAAGTACCCCACTCATTTTTAAACAATGGCACCTGAAGTCTATCGCTATAGCGTAATCCATTTGCCATGGCTAACTCAGCTACACGACGATTGTTTAACGCATACACACTTTCAACACCACCCACTGGCATTAAGTACACCGGGCCTTTAAATCCAGCTGATTGATAAATTTGTGTTACTGTTAATGCTTCTTCAGCATCTTCTTCTGTGGCTACAACAAATTTTAAGTAAGTATAACCTACTTCTTGATAGTCACACACAACCTCGGGCTTAATGGCCTCTTCACGCAATTCGCCTGAACAACTTAACTTAGCACTAACAGAGAATGTAACTTGCCTAGGTTTGCCGGCTCCGTCCAACTGCCAATTAATTAAAAACTTTTTAAAATCTTCTGTTAATTTTTGAGTACCATTTGTTTCAAATGTAATCTCACGCAAATTTGACATAAGCGGATGTTTTAATAAGTCTGGATAAGCACGTTGCCAGCCTAGTAACGGCTCTCCGCCAGTAATAACTAAGTGCTCGGTTCCCCACTGACCAAATGGAAGTATTTCCATAATTCTTTCAGCAATAAGATCTGTTTCTAATAAAGGACTTAGGTTTTTAAAGCGTGGATCCCAACTGGCATAGCTATCACATCCTGTACTAACAAGGGGCAATTCTTCATACTTATTAAACATATGAACAACTTCAGCAATGTCCTCTACCTCTGTGCTGAGTTGACCTTTAGGCATACCAAAGCCGGAACAGCGGAAGTTGCAGCCGAAAGTTCTGAGGAAGATTGACGGAACCCCCATATATCTACCCTCTCCCTGAATACTATAAAATAGTTCTGCTATTTTTAATTTGCTCATTTATTACTCCACCAATTTTCCCATGGAAAGACGATCCATTGATCTTCTTCAGCTTTGTTTATTGTAACACTAGAATAAGAAATGTCAAGCTCTGATTGGCTTGATTCATTATCATACAATACCGCTACACGAACATTCTTACCCCAAATATCATTTAACCAACGCTCGTCGGTTGACAAGCAGCTACTTTGCCAATCTTGTTTAATATAATTTAATGTGGCGCCAGTATCATTGATATCATCGACAATAAGAATTTTTTTGCCGTTATTTTCATTATCACCAAAAGCATCTTCTGCCATCCATAAGTTACTTTCGGGTTGACTAGTGTCATCTCGCAGGCTTACTTTAAGAGTTTCCATTGGGATATTTAAATATTGACTAATAAGATTAGCTGGCACTAACCCACCGCGAGTAAGCCCAACTACATAATCTGGGAGCCAAGCATCCTGTTGAATTTGGCGCAAAATTTCTTGACAATAACCTTCAACATCCTGCCAAGTTAAAAATACTTTTTTCATTGTGTTCCTATAGAGTAGTGTATTTAGATATTATACACTATCTATAGGAAATTTGTCAACTGAGGATTTGCCGAATGCCGTCTTCAAAACTCATAGGAGCATAATCGGGCATAATAGAACGCAATTTGCTAATGTCTGGACGACGATTAGCTACAGAACCAGGCATACTAGGCAACTGTTCAAATTGAGCATCTGGGTGACCCATTACTGTAGCAATAACTTTAACAGCTTCGCCAATTGATATTTCGCGGTCGTTTCCCACATTGACTAATTCACGATTACAATTTTCGGCTACATAGATACTAGCACGGATAGCATCACTAACATGACAGAATGAACGAGTTTCTTGTGCGCCAATTACAGAGAAGGTACCGTTTTTAATCTTATTAATTTGATCGCCTAAGAAATGGCCTTGTTTACTATTTTCACCGTAAACATTAAAATAACGAATCATAACATACGGAAGTTCTGAATTAGCCAAATAGTTTTCACTAGTAATCTTAGCCAAACGATAACTCCAGCGAGCGTTGTGAATATCTTTGATGTAGACATCTGCGTTTTCTGAAACAGGGCTTGTAGGATCATCTGCTACAATCTCACTGCTTGACGCATATACTAAACGCTTTAAATTTGTTTGCTTACGAGCAAACTCAAAAATATTAATATCAGAGATAAAGTTATTAGTTAGTACCTTGTTAGGCATTTTGTAAAAGTTAGTAGTACCGTTAATAGCACCATAGTGATAGATATAATCAAAATCTGTTGGTAGCTCTACATATCCTGTAAAAGCATCATTATTTAACAAATCCATTTTTACCCAATGGTCGCAAGGAGGAATTGTAGTACTACGACTATGATTATCTACTGCCCAAACTTCGTGACCAGCATCTTTTAATTGCTTACAAAATTCTGTACCTAATAATCCGCTAGCACCAGTAATTAAAATTTTAGCCATTCGCAATCCTATCATTGTCATCTAAGGTAGCTTGGATCAAATCAAATTTTAGATCAAGTTGTTGTAGTAATCTGTTCAATGCTTTGGTATCTTTAGGTAAACAATGTCCTCCAAATTCACGGAACTTTTCGTTGACTAACAAGTAATGTGGATTGATACAGTCGCGCTTTATAATAGCTCCGTAGATAGAATTATAATTTGCGCCAACCTTTTGACATATCTCATAGATAATGTTAGCAAAAGTAATCTGTACAGAGTGATTGACATTGTTGAAATATTTGATAACTTCGGCTTCGATCGGCGTTACTTTAACTACATTGCGTGGGATGAAGCCATGTATCTCTTTGACTAGCTCAAAGTCTTCATCGCGATAACTACCAATTACCAATACATCGTGATTGTAAATGAAATCAGCTAATGCAGTCTTAGCACGGAGGAATTCAGGAACGCAAGCCAATTTTAGATTTGGATGCTTTTCCTGTTGACGATCAGTAGTTCCAGGAACCGAAGTGCTTTTGATACAGACGAGACCTTTATAATTAGCATCATCTAATTCCTGTATCACGCGGTCAATAATACTAGTATCGCAGTCGCCTTCTGGTGTGCTGTCTGTAGGAACACTGATAAAAATACATGCTGTATCTAACACATCCTCCAATTTAGATCCTTCAAACTTAGGATCAAAAAAGCTCATGGCATGTCCTTGGCCTTCCAGCCCGTCATATACAGCAGCTCCTACTGTACCTTTTCCAATTACGCCTACTTTCATATTAATCCTTTCGTTTATAATCTATATCTATGTATCTAGATTCGGTCATAGCACATAAATTTTTAATCTCTATCGCTACATCGATTGGCTCTAGACATATATCTGGATTTGGGTGTACTCTAAAAGCTGTCATTTTAGTATGAACGTGTACAGGATTAATTAATCCTAATTTTAAATTTTCACTAACAAATTCACTAGCACCCTGCCACATATTAAATAGTGCGGCTTTGCTAGCGGCATACAAAATAAAATTACGTCGACCGTGATTATAACAACTAGATCCTAGCATAATAAACTTTACCGGTTTACTAGGAGGCGTGTCAATGTAATGTTTAATCACGGACCAATTACTTTTTAAATTAACATCAAATGTTGTGTCGTAGTCGGCATCGGCATTTTCTTTAAATACGCCAGCGCAATTAATGACAACATCTGGTTCAGCTATAGTAAGTGCCATATGAATACGCAACTCGCTAGTGGGATCAGCTAAATCAACAATCTTACGGTCAACTGCTACAATATGATACTCATCTTGTAATAATTCCATTGCTGATTTAGCAATGTCGCTATTGGCGCCAATAATCAATGCTGTCTTCAAAATGGTCCTTTGAATTCAACAGATTTAAGTTCTTCTTTAAGTTCAGGTATCCATCCTTGTGCCGATCCTTTAACTAAATCATTGGCAGCCGCAGCTATATTCTGTGCGTTAGGATAGAAGTGATCTTCTAATGTAGGTGTTGTGGGGCACGGTGTAGGAGCAAATCCCATACGCTTGGCTTGCCATGATATATCTCCCATGCGCTCTTGTAGACTAGCTACAATTTCTGCTCCAGCACCGCATTGTGTCCAGGCATTATCGACTACTATGAGTTTTTTGGTTTTGCGTACACTCTTTTCGATAGTGTCTAAGTCTAATGGATTTAACCAGATAGGATCAATCACTTCTGCGCTGATACCTATGTCAGCAAGATAATTCTGGGCTCGCATACATTCTAGTTGTTGATAACTAATACCGACTAAAGTGACGTCTTTGCCCGTAGCTGTAACACGGGCCTGTCCTGGCTCTACTAAAAGTTCGCCTTCTGGAACATAGCCAGTACTATAATACAACATTCTATGCTCTACTATGATCACAGGATTGTTATCACGCACAGCATATTCTAAACAACCTTTAGCATCATATGGAGTACTTGGCGCACAAATTTTAATACCAGGTATGTTCATAAACAAAGGATATAGACTTTGGGTATGTTGTGCGCCATTACCCCAGCTCTTGCCGATAAGCATACGCACCACCAACGGAGCATTTTGTACACCGCCTGACATAGCATGAGTCTTGGCTGCCACATTGATCAGTTGATTCATTGCCAACGCAGAAAAATCCATACGATAATGATTATGTATAGGACGGTAACCAGCCAATGACATACCTACGGCTACACCAGTCATAGCATCTTCTGCTAATGGTGTGCCAAAACAACGATTAGCACCAAATTTTTCTGTGAGTCCTTTAGTAGTGCCAAAGGTTCCTTTAGGATCGTCCACATCAAGACCAAACATTACGACCTTTTCATCCCGTGCCATTTCTATTTCAGTAGCTTCGCGAATCGCGTCTACATAATTTAATTTACGATCATTTGTAGACATATTTTAATAATTCCTCTTTTTGTGGAAACTGACTGCTTTCAGCAAATTGTATTGCTTGATCGATTTCATTTTCAATCTCTTGATCGATTTCAGATTTAACTTGTTGGTCAAGCAAACTGCCTAATCTTTCTATTTCATCTTGTTCACGGAATGGTGTTACTTCATCCTCGGATCTATATCCTAATTTGAAATCTTCGTTAGGACCAACATGCTCTAACCAACGACTAGCTACAACTTCTAGAAACTGTGGGCCTTGGCCATCGCGGATTTTTTCTATTAGCTCACCTGCTATATTATAGATAGTTTCTGTATTATATTGATCGATAAGCGTAGCAGGAACTCCGTTAGCTTCAGCACGGCCACAGATATCTAGTGAAGCCTGTCGTTGACTACGCTTAGTATGGATAGCTAACTCGTTATTTTCGCAGACAAATAGTATTGGCAATTTATGTAGTGCGGCAAAGTTCCAGCTTTCGGAAGTGACACCTTCTTCGGTAGCACCGTCTCCGCAGAAACTTACGACTACTTGTTTGCTATTCTGTAATTTAAGAGCATAGGCATAGCCCACTGCGTTAGGAATGCTAGAAGCTACAATGGCTGTTGTAGACATAACACCGTGTTCTAGGCTTACCAAATGCATACTACCGCCCCAGCCTTTAGCACATCCGGTGATCTTCCCAAATAATTCGGCCATCATTGAATTAAGATCACCACCTTTGGCAAGATATAATGGATGGCTACGATAGTAACCAAATACGATATCATTTTTTTCTAGATTTTCGCATATACCTACTTGTATGGCTTCGTGTCCAATTCCTAAGTGTACTGGACTTTTAATTTTATCTGTAGGATAGATTTTTGCAATTACTTCTTCGGCCCGTCTAATTCTTTTGATTGCTTTGTATAATTTAGTAATATTCAATTTTAGCTCGTAAATTTATTAACGTCATTTGCTTTTAATTTCACCCAGGGATCTTGTTTACCTAGTTTAACATTTTGCCAGAAAGTAAGATCGACGCCTTTAGATTCTAAATGTTTAGAGATAGTTTCAGCATCCATCAATCTGCCATTTACAAAAGAACTGTGGGATATATCTCGTGGATTTGATGGATTACCTTCGCGGAGTTCGCGATTTTTAAAAGTGCTATCGTTGTTATTTCCAGTTAAATCATTTCTGTCATGAGTCGCATAGATATCTACAATCTGCATAATATCAAGCATATATGCTATCATACTAAGCTCGGCATCAATCATCTGATGTCTAGCTACAAAACCAAAAAGGTCATACCACTCTTTTGGGTAGATAGGGAAGATTGAATATGGATGTTCGTTGTGTACATGGATTTTAAGTAATTTGAATTCACCTGTATACTTTTGAATGATACGATCCCACCCAGTTGTTTCCATTAGAGCATCATCGTTCCAAGCAAAAAGCCAATCAGCTGATGTCTCGGCGGCCATGCCATTGTAGTAACCATTTAGTTCAGCATACCCTAACGGTTCAAATTGCATTACAGTATAGTGTACACCTTTTTCATCCATCCACGGTTGGATAGTTTCGTTAAAATAATTTAATCCAACTTCATCATCGTTATCAAATGCCAGCATAATCTGGACATCGTCTATATTAACTACTCTATTGATAAGACTAATAATACTGAGTTTGAGTGGTGTAGTTCTAGCTCTTGTAGGTAGTAGAACTGCTATTTTGTAATCATTTTTAGTTTTGGCCATCATTATCCTTTGTACAGTTAGAACTATTTACTAGATAATATAGGTACTTAATAATTTCTTAGTCTTCGTAGATTGTGGACCATTTAGCTAGTTTTTTGCTCTTGTTCAATTTAGCTTCTTGTAGTTCTGATACAGTAAAAAGTTGATAAGCCTGTAGCAATTCAATTAAAAGTGATACATCGCCTAGTTCTTTCACTAGATCTTCGCGTTTTTCTTCTAATCCAAAACGTCTGGCTTTGCTAACCATCTGCACTACTTCACCACATTCTTCTTGTAGCAAATCTAATATTTCATTTATCTTTTTTTGTTCACGCATATTCAACCCTCATAGATAGCAGAATTGGCGCCGTGTTCGGCACACTCTGCTCTTACACAATAACAGCGATTATTACTTGCTTCTCGGATTAACGCATCAGCAAAATTAAAGGCATGTTCGGCAAACTTCTCTGCTCCAACTCCATCAAAGATTCTAATCTCAGCCAAGTCTAATTCTTCTAATTCTTGGAACTTAGCCAAGTGTGGATCTGCTCGATCCAAAGCCAGCTTGTGATCAAAATTATCTTCTAACCAGGCCTTGAGTTTCTTGAGCCCACCAAAATCTACTGCCCAGTTTTTATCATCTAATTTATCGCATCCAAAAGTAAATGTGAATGCTAGACTGTAGCCATGAAGTAAGTGACAGTGGCTATGATCGGCATTAGGTTGACGGAATACCGCACTTAATCCAATGTTGTGTCCGTAGTGTTTTGTTGAATAATACTTTGCCATTTATTTCTCCTATGTTAAATTATAGCATAGATGGCAGAGTTTGTAAAGCGGGATGACACCAAAAGACCGCTGTGTTTATTTACTCTCGCTGACTTTTCAACCAAACATTCACTCGTTGTTCGGCTTCCTCTTGGTCAATGGCTGGTACTGTGATCTCTACCTGCTCGCCCATGACATGATTTAAATTGTAAGGGATTGGTTTACCACAGAACACAATATCTTCCATGTCACGGAATACCGCAAACTCTTGTAAATTTTTTGCTCGTTCAATAGCCTGATTGGCTAGAATGCTTACATTATTCATTTTACTTTCCTTTATCTGTTATGCAAAAACTTCTTCTTTCAAATATCTCTTTAGTTCTTTATCTGTTGGTTCTACGGCATAGTTGTTCTTGAAAAAGATTTCGTAACTGTCTGACCCGTATTTGCCAATGCCATACAGTTTGGTAGCATCATCGAAATCCCAACGCCCAAAATCATAGCTCATTTCAACTAATCTTTTGTATCGCACATTGACCATGCCCAGGCTCCAGATCACATCCTTGACCTCTTGTTCCTGTGCCCGTACAAATTTGCTCGGGCTAGACCAATAGTGCATAAAGATAGGGAACACAGTTTTTACAGGCTTACGACCCGTCTGGTTCAGCATGATAACAGCCACCATGTGCTGCCACGCAGCAATCCTAAACTTTCCTTTATCGATTGCGGGCAACTGTTGTTGAACCATTAGATCATCTCTTAAAGGTTGTATCATTTTTTAAGGCCAACAATGATATCTTCAATCAGCAAGATAGCTATTAAGCAAAAAAATATTAATCCTGCGATGCTATGCCAATCCACAATCGTTTCTAGCATTATTTTACTCTTATGAAAAAAGATATTCTATAAAAGCAATAATCATTATCCACCATACATAAATTTCGTGTAAAAATTCATTAATCATCTTGGGGCAAAGTCCTGTTGTAATTTAATATTATCCATAAACTCTTTCTTAGTACCAGCGTCTGTTGTAAAGGCGCCTTTAAGTACTGTAGTCTGAGTTAATGAGCTATGTGCCATGATACCGCGATTTTCACAGCAACCATGCGTAGCTTGTATGTAAACTCCTACATCATTACTACCTGTGGCTCGCATGATTTCTTTTGCGATATCGTTACACAATTCTTCCTGTAATGTGCCACGGCGAGCACACCATTGAGCAATACGAGTATACTTACTGAGACCAATAAGTTTTTGTGCTGCTATGATTCCTATGTAGGCAACACCAGTGACAGGCTGATGGTGATGACTACACATACTACGCAACTCGCTGCGTACAACCAACATACCTTCATATCTATCCTCGCTATTATTTGGAAATGCTGTACAGTCTGGCGCAGGGTCATAGCGTCCAGCCATAATTTCGTTAAAATACATCTTAGCCAGTCGCCGGGCTGTGCCGTGACTATTAGGATCATACGCACGATCAATTAATAAAGTGTCTAATACTTTTTCAAATGCTTCAGTTGCTTCGTTGATAAGTTGTTTTTTATCTTGTTCGTTAACATATTCGCTAATGTTATCTCCAGCCCAGAAGCGTTTCTTATCTGCAATCATGCGCTCGCGAATTACTACGCTCAATGGACGACCTGCGTTAGGGTCTATAACGGCATCTTCGTATCCAGGATGATACGGGGCTTCTTCTACTAGTTTACTAGCATTTTTTCTATCTTCAGTTGTAAATGATGTCATGTTAAGTCTGTCTCTTCTTAAAATATCAGGCGGTGTTGGATTCCCCATTAGTTTCCTCTTTTAATACTTCCATTATTTCTTGTTGCTCTTTAGCTTTAATACCATTTACATCATATTTTTCAAATCTATATCCATACTTCATTGACGGCATCAACGCAATTTTTTCAAACATATCCATTTGCTCATTAGTAACACTATAGATATGCCCACGGACTTCTAAATTTTCAGTTTCTGCGTTAGCAAGTTTTGAATCTCGTTTACTAGTTCCATTAAGCGTAGAACGCCAGTTATAGTATTCTTTGTCAATACTATTAATAAAACCTTCTAACTTAGGATCATCTTTTTTAATCGCCCAAACAATATACAAATTGTCAGATTCGTATAAACGAGTGTGTTCTTCTTTATTAGAAGTCATGCGTTCAAATTGTTCGTCGAGTGTCATACAGTTATTATATAGGTTATTTAGGTCTAAGTCAAAGGTTATGTTATATTTTTCAATAGATTAGTAGCCGAAAAGAACTCTTTAGACAAAGTTTCAGCTTGTTGTTTGATCCACGGAACCCTAGTTTCGTATGTTTCGATATCTTCTATAATAGTATTGCAAAGCTCAGACCGATATGTATCGTATGTTTGATAATTTTCAGTCCATATACTTGGATACTTAAAATGATCTTGATACATTTCACTGTATGATAATCGATCTGGGACCATTGGTATAGCATCTAATAATGCACCTTCGTAACAACTAATGCCTAGCGTTTCTTGTAAGTTAGCACTAAACACAATTTTAGCTTGGCCTAACAATGTATGATATTCATGTTTAGTTAATTCTTTTTCCTGACAAACAACGAATTCATATTGTGGCAATCTGCTTGCTAGATCTTGAAAAATATCTACTTGTTTTTCTGGAGCGATTCTATGTGGGAATAGTATTAAGTCACGCTTTTGTAAATTTTTATATGGCGCTAATTCATCTACCATATACTCCATTGGCCATCCTGTTTGTGTCACATAAGGATTGGTGCCGTCATCGTAAGTATCGAATAAATTACGAGCAAACATATCGATATGAAATTTTGTAGCAAAGTAGTTATGATCGAACGAAAAGAAAAAACTCTTTTCTGCGTGTCTTACCCAAGGCTTATCGCCAATAAGTCTGCCTAAGAAGTCTTGCGGATCATAACTACCAGCATGCCATAGTCCGTGTATAGTTACAGGAATCTGTAACAGTTCACTCATATACTTTAAATTTATGACGCCAGGGTGCCAAGCATCAGTAAAAATAAAGTGATCATTAGGGCTAACTGCTCCGGCGCAAAATAGTCGGCTAATTTCTTCAACTTGACGAGACTTATATATATTGGTGCCACCAAAATTAAGAAAAGCACCAGGAGTAGTGGCTTGAGGAACATCTTCAGGCCCAGAGATAATTTTGACATTGTGTCCTTCCTTTTCAAGTAAAGCAGGTACATGAGTCTTCCACTGACCCGTGTACCTGGTTGGAACTGCTTCTAAGTCAATTAGAAAAACTGTCAAATTGGTCTGCCTAAACGACGTGCATCTTCAGCCCACATGTTCTTGGCATTTTTGCCTTGAACAAATTTATTGTATTGTTGCCAAGCATAACTTTTAAAATTATACAAGTCGCCTTCGTTAAAACGATAACCAAAATCAACACAAAAATCTAAAAATTTAGTTAAGTCATCGTGTACTGCTAAAGCCCTGGGGCTGGGTTTGTAAACTGGCTTACCCATTTTGTTTCCTTAATATTTAAAACTTAGGTTAGGACGAGAAAGTTCATACTTAATGAGGCAGCCGTTCTCGCCATCTTCGGCCACTTCAATCCACACAGCGCGATCAGGATACCTGCCGGCTATTTGAATATACAAGTCGTCTGCGATCATTTCGCAAGACTTCCAATCTAGTTCTAAAACGGAACTCGAATTATTGTTATTGGAGGAATAGAGATTCTCGAGCCATCGTTTGAATTGGATGAATTCAATACACCGGTCATTGTGGAAAACATCGATCCACACCCGGAAATGAAAAATGTGCCTATGAGGACTAGCAAGAAACGATACATCATATTCTCCTGCGGTACACAAGTTAGGATCTGTGGCTGCCGCTGGGTATTTATGTATTCCTTCTTTGCGGAACGTACACCAAATTTTACGCTCTGCTTTTTCCATAATACGATTAGCTTGGTCTGCTAATGCTTGTTGTCTTTGCTGTTCCATATTAAGCCTTCCAAAGTTCTATTGCTACGATTTTACCAATATTTTCTGCTACATCTTGTCCTTCGGCGATAATATGTGTGCTGTAGTGATTACAACTAAGTTTGTCATCATACTTGCGAAGTTGTACAATAGTGCCGCCTTGTGCTGACATAACATTGAACGATAAACCAGTGACATCAATCTCTGGCGCCATAGAATCAATTCCAATACTTGTCGCCTCATAATCGTCGTCTTTACTAATAGTCATGTAACCAGCACCAAGCCAGTTTAATATAGCAAGTCTCCAAGATCTTGGTATCATTTAATTTCCTCGTCTTGGGTATACTGAGCCCAGTGGGTATAAGTCTTTATATCCATCAAATCGTGTAACTGATGAGTCCATACACCAGGATTAGTCTTGCCCCAAGTTAAATCATCAAGTTTAAGTGTAGCATTATAGTTAAACTGTTTGATGTAAGGAAGTTTAACACTGATCATCGGCACAAATTTTTCATATTCACAATAACCAGATTCGTGAATACCCTCTGTGTGCTTAACGTCAAAATCTAATGTGACCCAAAAATCATCTTTAAGCGCCGAGACAATAACATTGTCCCAAGGTTTATATTCTGATTGTGATATTTCTTTTGGATTAAAACTTTGACTAGTACCAAAGTAGATATGATTACAACTGTGTAATCCTGCCATTTTTTTAATTTCTTTGTAGTCGGGTGTGCCTACTACAAACAAAGTTTTCATACCATAACAAATAGTATGTTCGACTTCGTAGCCTGTAAAATAAACTACGCCTTGTCGTTCTTCAGTGTTTAGTCCCACTTGATGTAACCTCTACTGTAACCGTTTGGACGGTCCTTACCATCCGCAAACGCTTTCTGCCACTCTGTATTACGATTATAACACTTTGTCCAGAATTTGTCAACATCAAGTAAGCCGTTTTCGATCATATAACGGGCTTCCATCATCGACATGATAAATTTACTATTACGTGGACTTGGGAATGTCATTGTACAAGATTTCCAAAGTATGTTAGCAAAGTTTGTAGTAACCGTTTTCTCCACTCCAAACACAATCAAGGCTTCATTATTTAGAATTGGCTGGTCAAATACTTCTGTGCCTGATCCTAAATCGATTACAACGTCATAAGTGCTTTCGGGCTTGTAAGTAAGTGCGCCACCAAATAGTTCTGAATTACTACGGCCCAGAACATCAATCTCCAAGTCTTCAAATTCATGTTGAAGATTGTTGTAAACTACCCACGCAAGGAATCCGCTACCAATAATTAAACAACGCCCATCTGCTCGTTTATCAATTTCGCTATATGCTTGATTGACACAATTGATTCCACAGGCCACAGGTTCTAAAATATAACGGGGATGAGCTTCTGGAACTTGTACATATTCGCCATGTCTAACATTATAGTAATCTGCATAAGCTGGTTCACCGCGGGTAGCAACATAGTCTCCAACTGCCACATCTTTGATCTCGGAACCAATCTCGGTTACCTGACCCAGACCTTCATGCCCGCTCATATGTATTGGCAGTGGACCAAAATTGCCCAACATCATATCGATGTCCGAACGACATACTCCAGTCATCACTGCCTTGACTTCAATTTCGTCTTGGGCTATTCCAGGTTTAATCCACATACTTTCACTAAACGAACCTTGGCCGTCAGTGGATAATAATCTTACTCTCATACTAACTCGTAAATGTCAATGTTTTCGATAGTTTTATGAATCCATACATCTAATTCTAATTGTAGATCCCAAAACGCCTGTGTGTGATACATTTCAATTGCTGTACTAATCATGCGTTTATACGCATCTTCTGGACAAAGTCCTAGTTCATAATAATAATGACTACCATCTTCGAATGTCATTAAAATGCTACGATCATCGTCAGTCAATGTACGCCAATTGGCTTCGATAACCCAGTGACAACCATGTGTATCAGTGTAATCTAATTCTACTTGATCGTCTACATCGTATACACCATTGGGATCCACGCGACCGTAATCCGTTTGAGTTAACTCGGGCAAAGACCAAAATTTTTCTGCTACTTGATTAGTCAGTTTGGCTTGATCATAGCTGAATCCAGATAATGATTGGAACAAGCTCAACAAATGTGGTAGTAAATCTCTACTAACTCCACCATATGCTAATTCTCGATTAGTGAACCATGTTCCTGGATTGGGTACACGATCATTATTATTCCAAGTTAAATTAATAATTTTGGCCTTGTGCGCCAACTGTGTCAATACTGCAATATTTTCTCTGTATTGATTATTCTTGACCATCATAAAACGAGTGCTGGGATAATCAGTTACTAAGTTGTACCATGCTAACGCTGATTCTAATCCTGGCTTTTCAATAAACACAATGCGACTATGTTCTGCTACTTGTCTGGCAATATCTTCGTGTGTAAAATTTGGAGTACAAATATGAACAGTATCAAAACAAGTATGTTCTGCTACCGCAGTTTCAACATCCATGTAATCGGCGTGTTTATCAGGATCTAAATCCACAGTGACAACATGATGTTCAAGTTCAGTTAATACTTGTTTGTATAACTGACCAATACTCATTCCAATTATAAGACTTTTCATTATGCTTCCAACGCATCTAGTTTAGATTCATCGAATCCAGAGTCATCAATAGGATGTTGTTCTTCTTCCTCTTCAACTGTTTCGAACAGATTGTTAAAGTTAGTACTAGCATTAACAGTTCGTTTACCAGTATAGCCTCTAGTTCCAGGAATAGCTTGCCAGAATTTATCGTACATATCAATGATAGCAATAGCTGTTTCGCGATCAGGAGCCGCAAATATAGCTTCTACTATATCTTTAAAATATATGACATCAAAATTATCTTGTACTAACATATTAGGACATTTGCCAGCATCGTATTCACGATTAGCTCTTTGTACAGATTCTAAGTGTAACCAGACATTATGTGCCATGAGCAATGCGTAAGAAAATGAATCCCAACTAGTTTTACCTTCCTTGCCAATCTTGTTAAGCATACCAGGCGCATAATAACAAATGTCTTTAATTTCTAAATTATCACTAACAGGACTATCATCAAAGTGATGTATTAATTTATCTTGTAATACAGCAGTACTAAATTTGCGTGTGTCGGCGGCATATTTCTTATCGTCCACAATAGCACTCATACGATAACACCATTTACCTCGATCCTGTATATCAACTTGATGATATACTTGTCCATTAGCAGTTGCTAAGAATGGACTAGCACAATCAAAACTAATAGTAAAATTTGGATTGACATACTTGCGTACAGCTCGTTGGATGTCAGTTAATAATAGTGCCCATTCTAATTTACTTGTACCTAAGAAGTGCATCCAATCATGCTGTCCTTCTTGTAACAAGTTATCAAATTTTAATGCGACTAGTCTGCGTAATACTAAGTCTACATCACACATATTCTGACCGCCCATGGCCCAACCATTAAATGCTTTATTACCATATTTTGTTGGATCACAGAAATGTTTCATCTGCTGATACCAATCTTCCGCTTGTGCGTGATTCTCGCCTTGTAATACATTTAAGAACTTACAGTTACCATTACGATTGGCAATAAAGTATTCGTTATTATATTTTGTAGCTTCTACAGCTTGTTGATAGCTTTCGATACCAGTAGCTTTACGACCAACAGGACTGCGTTCGACCCAAGCTGGAATATCGAGTACCATGCCATAATCCATGATACCATCCATCCACTTTAATACTGCTTCACGCTTTTTCTGCGCCGCATCTAACTTAGCTTGATATTCTTTTACATGATCAATTTTAGTATATTTTGTATTACCGTTTTTGTCATGCTTAGGTGTACCATCTGGTTTCAACGATGGAACATGTTCGATACCCTTGGCGATAGCTTCGGCCATTTTAGTTTTTACTTCCGCTCCATTAGGGTCACGCCACTCACCTTCCCACACACCTTTACCAATCTGGAATCCACCCGAGTCGCCTAAGACAAAAGTATTAGCACGATCTCGATTACGAATCATGTCTTCGTTCCAATCTTGCTTACTAAGATCTAGGTTTGCATGGCCTGCGGAATACAAACTCCATTTATATGTGAATAGACCTTTCTGAGCATTAAGCCAGTTGAGCATTTCCATATCTTGGATATTCTTTGGCATGCGAGCTTGCTCGACATACTGTCCGCCACGCTGTTTGCCTATGTAGGTTCCAAAAAAACCTGACAATGCTGGCAAGAACACAGCATAGTCAGATTGTTTGTTAGTGAGATTGTCTTGGCTCATCTATTATTTAGATTGTGCTGGTAGGATATAAGAATAAACAGCAAGTCCAGTATCAACAACAATCTGAGCCGCACCTTCATCACTAATACGCATGATTTTATCACCATACAAATCGAGGATTCCAATGACAGCTCTAACTGGCCAACTCCAAGCTCTTGCTAATGTACCAGTTACACCTGGTTGGAATACAAAGTTACCAGCGTGTGTACTATGATCACCGAAGAAGAACTTTAGATCTCCATTTTCTACTTTAACTTGGAAATTGTTTTCTTCGCTATTAGCAGTAGCCTGCATTTTTAAACGCTGAATAGCGGCCGCACTTGGTTCAAATTCGATATTCCACTTAACACCTTTGAATTTGACAGTTTTAATTTTTTCATTGGCAACTTCGGCTGCCATGAAGCGATATGAATTTTTAAAGTCGCCAGATTTGTTCGCGAAGTTTAATTGATCCGGAGCTCCAGTGTCTTTGCGATTAATAGCCAAAGTAGCATCTTCTTTATACTCTTGTAAGTTCAAAAGAATTTTAAGTTTAGCTAAGTTTGGCATACCAAATGTGCCAATAAATTCTGGCACTGGGTTGATTGTTGTGCCTTCTACAATAATAGAATTATCTTCGGCTTTACCAAAGATTTTTGTTTCGGCATCAGTGCCAACTACACGAACTTGTTCAATACTGCCCAAGTCAAAAGTATGTGAAACTAAGTCTAAAAGATGATCACGCATTTATATTTCCTTTAATTAAGTAATGTTGATAGTATAACAGGTTTATTTAGGTTTTACAACGATTTTGAAACTTTTTTTGCCATTTAGAATTCAAATAATGACTGGAAGGTATTTTCTGTATTAGTAGCCGCAGCCAAATCCCAATCCAATACACTTAATAGATTATCAATCTTTTGATCTACGATAGTTGATTCCATCAACGCATCATCAAATGGCAATTCTTTAAACCAATCGGGTAATCTTTGCTCGTCAGTAGGATAACCAATACTTGTCCAACCCAACGGATTTGATTTTAATTTACACACAATAGTTTTCATACCATCTACTATAGCGATAGAATAATTGTCGCCATTCATACGGCGCATATTATTCCAATTAAGTGCCGCACGAACATGCCCTGGCATATTGGCTTTGCCTTCGCGTTCTTCGGCAGCACCGTATTTGGTTAGATTATTAACCCGTTTAGGAGTACCTTTTTCCCATGCTGGTCTTTCGGCGAATCCATATTTAAATTCACGAATCCGCTCGATGATGTCTTCGCGACTAGTGCCTGTTAATACTTTTTGTAATATTTCACTTAGGAAGTCTTGAATAACTTTAGGAGTATCTGAACGCTTTAAATCTAGTCCCATGGCTTTGATCTTACCTGGACTGCCGTCAACATCAAGGCGTTTATTTTCTAAGTCATAAATTAATACAGCATAACGTTTTTTAGTAATAAACAAACTGTTTGACGCTACTAATTCGCGGCCTGCTTTAATAAGTTCGCCAGCTTCTCTTGGACAATGAAATGCTTGCTCCATAAATGCTGGAAATGATTCATTTACTTGATCCGCAATACTATCATAGAGTTGGATACAAGTTTCTTTACTCCAAGCCATATTACCGTTAGCGACTTCATCTTTAATAGCAGGCCAAGCAGTAAAATAACACGAATCAGTATCGCCGTAGATAATAGCATCACCTAAGTGGTCTTTAATACCAAATACACATTCATTGATATAGCCTGCCATGTGTCTAGCAATACTACGACCGGTTAGTGTAGTCGACTGCCCGATGCGTTTGTCAAAGAAACGACAATGTGGATTCAAAATAGCACCATACAAACTATTCAAATTAATCTTTTTAACTAACTGTCGCTTATCCCAGAATGCCTCTTCTTTTTTATCTTTGGCTGATTTTTTGTTAGCTTGTAATTCTTTACGCTCGGCATACCAACGTTCTAACAATCCTGGGACTACACCTTTGCGCTCGTAAGTAACAATAGTACCATTAGCAGTTAACATCCATGGCTGATTGCTGTCAAAGATCATGGTCCATATTTCGCTGGCGCTGTGTACGGTACTGTCACCATCTTGCCAGTCTATAGTGATCTCAGTACCACGCTGTTGTTCCATGACAGCAGTATATTCTAATGTGGCAAATACACCTTCCCAGGCCGCCGCAAAAGTCTTGCCTTTATTAACAATATCATTAATATATCGATCGGTCATAATAGGTCGTAGCTGGCCTACTACAGTTTCCATTCCCATGTTAAGCGCACGGATAGCACTAGGATACAAAGAGTTAATATCCACAGCGCCTACCCATTCATGTACACCTTTTTTAGGATAGGCAACATACGCACCAGCGGCCGCAGTATCATCGTCTGTTAATCTTTGTTTGCGATTAGGTACAACAAGCCCACGCTCATGTGCTTCGTTAATAATAGCTTGTTCAGTAACAGCTACCGCACCCATGGTAGTTGCTAACAATACAGTATTGGCGTGGGCCAGTTCATTGGCCAATTCCAAGAAGCGTAGTTTTTTATCTAACTTGTCTAACAACAATGTATCTTGTCTATTATACACGATAAACTGTTTAAAGTCTTGATTATATAACTGATCCAGGGTGCCTTCGTACTGTGTTTTACTTTCGCCTAATTCATATTCAGAAATAGCATCTAATGAATAACTATGACGCTCTTCGTAAGTGTACTTACGATACAGTTGCATATAATCCATGTGTACGCGACCTACTATGTCATAGGTTGTGCTAGTAGCACCATAACGCTCAAACTCACGCTCTTTAGGAAATTGTCCCCACAAGCAAAATCTGCGGGTATCATCTTTTGATAGTATTCGCTTGATACGATTTACTGTGTAAGGTATATCATAGCCTTCTGAGTTCCAACCAGAAATAACATCTGCGTCTTCGATTAAGTCTAGGAATGTTTTACACATATCCTCTTCTTTATCAAACACAATACAGTTTTCAAAATCTCGAGCAATATCCTTGACAGTTTCCATGCTCATATGCTTGGGTGGAATAACTAGTGTGACTAATTGTTCCAACCACTGTAAGTAAACAGAAATAGCAGTAATAGCATTAAACGGATCCGTTGTGGGAGAAAAACCTTTCTCTTTGTGGAAGTCTACTTCGATGTCAAAGAATGCCGCATGGAGTTCTGGAGCATCTTTATTTTTATAATTTTCTTCTAAGCAACGGAAGATTGGATTGATGTCAGATTCGTAAAGTTGTTTACCTTTTTGTATAGCTACTTCTTTACGAAATTCTTTACTATTGCGAGTGGAGAAACGAGCTACCGGTGTGCCGTAGATTGATGTAAATTTACCTCTTGGATCATTATAATAAAAAATATAATCGGCGGGATATTCTTTATAAACTCTTTCGCCGTCGATCCTTTCTACTACATGAATTCGATCGTGTTCACGATCATATAATGCATCTACATAACTCAAATTAATCTCCGTTTATGGCCGGTAAGCCGTATCTCATGTTCGTTAAGTGAACGATTCTTACTACTGACTATAATATTTATAGTGTTCTGCCTACTTGTGTCAAAATCTGCTCAAGCAATTCGTGGTCTTGTTGTTCACGACCAAATTCACTCTTATGTGCTAATTTAATTGCTTTTTTAAGAATACCAGGTTTGATTTCTAATTCTTCGGCTACTGCTTTAATAGTGTCGTTGAGACCGCCGGTGAGTGTTTCGATTTCAAGAGTGACCTGCATACCTTCGCTGATAATTTGTTCAAGTTTTTTAGTTTGTTCTGCTGAAAAGACGCGATCTGACATTTAATTCTCCTGTTAATAATGTTACAAGTATACAGGATATTTTGGTATAAGTCAATGCTATTTTGGTAAAGTGCCACTTTTAAGGTTCCGGTAGCGAATCGGATTACTTAGGGCAGGAGCCTCCCAGCCTACGGTAACTTAATACCGGTCCTAAGGCTATTTTTTAAACAGGTGCGTACGGATTAAGTTTATAATCCTCGTCACCTTGTTGTTCTGGATAAACTGGATAATCCATTATTGATGTATTGTCCAATCGTAATCTACATTTACTACTACTTGATTTTTTCTAGCATAATAGGCGTAAGGATCAAATTCGTCAGATTTAACTTTGATACGCTTACTAGTACCATCATCAAAATAAACGGTCCAAACAAAATATTCGTTGTCTTTTAAACTTTCGTCTATTTCACTTTTTATTAATTTTAATGCTTCTTTGCGAACTTGTACATGGCCGCCGTTATCTAAGTCTACTGTGTAATATTTTGGAGCACCTTGATATGCGCCATTGCGAACTTCGCCAACGGTACCAGTTTGACCACTAGCTGGGCCACTAACTACTCGAACTCTTTTACCTAAACCTTTAGCTTCTTTTAATGTCTTTTTTTTAGATTCAATTAGAGCTTTGTATTCCATTCTAGCTGACTCGTAAATAGCTGGATCTTTAGTAAAATTGTAGCCGTTACGAACTGCCCATGATAAGAAATTATCTGAAGATTCTCTAACGCCTGGGTTTGCTTTATAATAATCGCCTAAAGATTTATACTGCCCGTCATTTTGAGCAGGGGCTTTTACTGGAGCAGGGGCTTGTTGACTGGTACCATTTGCTCTAGCGGCTAATTCTGCTTTAGCATCTGCGACACTAACCATAGCACGGCCGCCTTGGCCATCAGCTACCTTTTGTAAATATTCTGTACCAAACGCACTTAAATCTTTTTGGGCCGTAGGAGCTTGTGGCCTTTGTTGTTGGGCTTGATCATATTGTTGTTGAACTCGTTGTTGCATTTGTTGATTAAGAGCCATTTGGTCGTCCATGGAAAACCCTTGTCCTGTAGTACTTACACCACCTGCGTGTGCGCCACCAGCACCTAGTGCGGCTGCGCCTGCTAAAGCAGCGCCAGCAACAGTATTTTTCCAACCTTCTTCCATATCGTCTTCTTCAAGTTGACCTGTTAAGCCTTTCCAAGCACCTTTGACCATGCCAATTTGTTTGTCGCCAACTTGTTGCATAAATGATTTACTAGGTTGTGGTTTTTTAGGAGCATTCATTTGTTTTGTCATATGCGCTTCAGCATCACTACGAAGTTTAGCGATTTCATCGTTGGTCATTTCGTCTAACGAACGAGCTGCTGCCGCTTTTAAATTGTTATTGTGTTTGCCCAAGGATACTTGTGTGTTCTTGTTCATATGCTGGCGTTTTCTTAATGGCTGTGTTAACGGATTACTGCGAGCAGTCATGTTACCGTCAATACCTTCTTCCATCCCACCAACACTCTTGTTGCCAAATTCAGTAGGAGCTGGATCTGTGCCTTTTAAGTAGCCACTAAACTTTGGCCCTGTTGATTTGTGTGCAGCCCATGTCATACTTGCTTCTTCGATGTCAGGATTACCAATTTGTTCTGCCACGCTGTTTAAATGATCATTGCTAGTAGTAACATAGCTATACATCCAACCATCTAAACTGATACCCTGATCCAATGCCTGTTGAATGGTGCTGGCATTGCGAATAATTTCTTTTACTTCGCCGCGAGCCATGCCATCAATTTGTTCGTCCTCGGACATACCTTGTTTTGAATTTTTTACAATGGTTCCACTTTTTCTTAAGTATTTAATTACTTCTTTTTTAATTACCGCTAGTTCAGTTTCTCCACTTTCTATGACGTTGTTAGTTATCTCAATAGCTAATTGTTGGTCAAGTTCATCAGTTAAATTAAATTGTTTAATGAAATAATTTCCTATCTTAATGGCTTCAGGACTATACATTCCGTCATAATCACCCTCCGCTATATTTTTTGGTTTTTCATGATGTTTTTTCATAGCAATGGCAATAGCGGCCTGCTGTGCTGGATTAGCGGCTTCAAACAGTTCGGGATCAAATTCATCGGCACTAATAACATAAGTTGTGCCATCGTTGTGTGTCAGTTGTACAGCATCTTCTTCTTCTGAATCAACTTGACTGATAGTCCATCCTAAACTACGTAATACATTAGTAATTTGCGGTTGTTTGTCGCCAGCATTCCACCAACGATTTGCCAATGTTAAAATTTGATTAGGTACTTCCTCATCATCACGCTCTGGTCTTGGAGCAAATTCTTTAAGATTCATTGGCATTAAAGTAATCTTATCTGCTTTTTCTTTGTTGCCTTCACGATACAACTTTTGTTTCCAGTTTTTATAAAAGTTTTCAGCATCTTTATAGTAGTCAAACTTTTTAACAGGCTTGCCAGATAGACAAACAGCGGTTGGACTATACTTGTCAAGAGGCACATAACCTTCAAATGTAACTGCGTTGGGTGGCAGAGGAATTTTACTTCCAGGATGCATAATCTGATTATATGCTGTTGCTTCGGCACTATCGGGACCTTTTTGTTTGGCTATATGATACAATCCCTGTGGATTCTTAATGTAATCAGCAATTATCTGTCTTACCATAAATTTCCATTTATTAACTGGATCTAAATCACGCTCATCTGGTTTAGCATCTAACGCAAACCCTTCAGCTGTAACTAAGTCATCTTCGTCAATATTACGATCTCTGTTATGCTGAAACTTTTTAATACTAGACATACTAGTACGACTCTTTGGTCTAATAGTATACGTTCTACCTGGTGCTTGTTCTTTTTTACGCTTGACTACAGCTTTAGCTTCTTCTTTACTACCGTAGGTACCTTCTTTAGTGCCATCAATAAAAACTGTGTAGGTATAGTTTGTGTCTGTTTCTTCTTCCACATTTAGTTTGTGATAACTATCACGCTCAGCTTTACATTTAGCAAACTCATGACGAAGTGCTAGTTTAACTTTTGGATCATCAGTTGTTTTGGCACGAGCGGTTAAGTCGTCCATTTTCATTTCTAGATCCTCAATACGACGAGCTTCAAGGTCGTCAATGGCTCCTTCAAACAAATCAAATAAATTCATATTATTTTTCTTCTATATAATCGGCAGACTGTTCAGCAGCTTGTTTAGCTTTAGCGCGAGCCATGTACATTTCTAGTGCTATTTCACATTCTTCTAAACTCTTAAAACGAGTTGGTAGTTCTTTACCGGCTCTCTTAATACAAAACCCATCGCGCTCGTCGCCGTGTATTTCAACTAACACACTTCCACCACCGCCACTAAGTCCTACTTCTTCTGTAGGAACATTAACAGTTTTAACTGGAGCTGTTATACTTTCTGCGTATGTAGGATCTGTTAATCCAGCAGGGGCTTCACCTTGTGCTGGAGTTTGATTTGGATCTTCGTCTATCTCATCTTCGTTTTTGTATATACTATGATTTTTATTTTTTGGTGGCTCAAACATAACGCCATCGTCTTCATCATCCCAGTCTGATTCATCACTAGTAAGTTCAACATCTGAAATGTGCATGCTGGCTTCATCGCCGTCTCTAAATTTAATTACAACAAATTTACCCGATGGGGAGAATTCTACAACTTCGCCAAATTCGCCTTCATAATGATTAGGCCCTACAACGCAAACAGGGTCACCTATTTCAAGTTGTGGAGCTTCTTCTAATGTCATTGGAATGGCTTCTTTAACACCTTGTTTGGCTTGTAATGTTAAATCTTTTAATTCTTTTTTCTTTAAATCTAAATCTTGTTTTTTCTTAGCAATAAGATCAGTATCGTGCTTTAAATTTTCTTCAGCAGACTTAAGATAGTCAGCAAGACTAGCTTTTACTCGACCCAATACATCTTCTTCCATTTTATCTTCAGCAAACTCTACTCCGCCTACCATGGGCATAGCAGATTCATCTTTTTTAAGATTATTAAAAAGGGCTGGTTTCTTTTGCTTGGTTGAAGTTTCAACAATAGCTTTACTTTCCTTTGGAGCAATGCGCCCTTCGAGGATAGCTAATTTTTCTACGATGCTTAAAAACTCATGATCCATTATGCTCTAGACTCTCTTAAAAAACTTTGATACATCCATATAAACTTATTAGTAGCAGTTAATCTTTCAGCGATAAAATTTGCGATATCTTGCTTGTTCTCTGCCTCAGCAGCGGCAAAACATTCATTAAGGAGTGCGACCATAGTATGGGAATCAGCTAGTAATTCTTCCATCATGAGCTGTGCTCTTGGCACTTTGGTTTGGTCTTGAATACGAGTTAATTCGTGATAACGAACTAGGCTACCTGGAGCATATTCGTCAAGAGTACGGATAAATTCAGCAATAGTGTCTACAGCTTCATAAGCATCTTCGTAGACTTTTTGTAAGAATTTATGATATTGATAAAAATCTTTACCTTCTATATTCCAGTGGAAAAAGTGCGCCTTTAGATAGTAACTAAAGTCACTGGCTAATAGGATTTTCATTAAGTTAGCTAACATCACTTCTTCCCTTTAAATTTTTTCATCCAATCCGGCGTGTTTGGCGTCAGATTTGAGTCGGTAGTATATTTACCTTGAAATAGGCTATCTGGCGGTATTCTACGCTGTACTGGGCCCAAGGGCATGGCTACAGTAGCAATGCTACCACTCACGGTTGTTTCTTGTAAACCTACAATTTCATATAATCGCATTAAAGTATTTAGCGGATTTTTACTTGCCGGTCCATTTAGCAATCATTGTTGCGCCAGCTGAATTATATATTCCCGTGCCGCGTTGGGCACTTTTCATTGATTTAGATCCCTGTGTTATAGGAAATGTGTAAGTAATCATTTCAGGACCCGACCATAATACTATGTTATCCGGCCCCTGTTTAAAATCTTGTTTAGGAGCAGTTTTCATGCCCATGGCTTCTACGCCGGGTATTTGACTGAGTTTGAGCCATTGGCGAGCGCCGTGTACAGTTTGTGTAGCTCCTGCTACTAAAGTCAACTTCAAAACACTTAGGGCTATTCCATACAATGCCATGCCCAAGCCCTTACCCTGATATTCAGGAATAGCAGCAACGGTATCAACTTGCCAAAGTGGGACAGGAGCCCCTAGTTCTTCTAAATCTAATTCGGCAATAATTCGACCCTGGTCATATAAAGTAATTTCTAAACGATCATTGCCTTTGCGATCCACATGATATTTGTATCCGCTACCGCCTGGCAAGGGCTTAGATCCCTTGGGTTCTTCTTGTGGTGTTATAGTATCTGCGTCACCGAAATCGCCAGCAGGAATACGGGCTATTTCAAAAAATCTCATTCACAGTTCCAACGGCGCCGTGCTTTACAGATAGCTTTGTCTGGAGTCTTGGCACAACTAATACTGTGCATCTTCATCTGACCCTTGCTACGACTACAATAGCTCTTGCGACGCTTACTGGCTTTGCTCCCTTTCTTTAACTTACTAGGCTTAGTAGTCACGGCAGTTTTTAATTTTGAGCCAGGATGTTCACGGCGATACGAGTTAACAGCCTTTTGACTCATGCCATCTGTCTTGTCCTTCTTATTAGCCTTTTGCCAATCTTCCATAATTGGCATTGTAGCAGCAAATACATATAGTTCGTCGTCGGTGAGTGATTCTAAATCTTCCCAAATTACTTCTGGATCTACTTGATTACGATTAGCAAGATTATTAATAATAGACTCTATTAAATCAAACTCTTCATCTAGTTCTTCACTCTCATTTGGCACACAATTACGGACTTGACCACCATTTTTGCCTTTCTTAGTGCCTTCGGCATGTTTGCCAGGCCAGCATTTAGTGTAGCCGTTGCTATCTTTTTGGCCCTTCTTAATTTCGGTTAGTGTACCATGAGTTTGACACATACCGCAGTCCGGGCAAGTCATTTCCATAGTGATATCTTCATTGTGTTTTTTCTTGCCAGCACAATGAGCCTTTTGACTAAAACCTTTGGGATGGCTACAGTTTATACTGGATTTATATTTTTTACTCCAGTCTTCTTCAACTGATTCGTTAGGTACACAGTTGTTAACACGGACGCCACCTTTGATCTTGGTGCCTTCCTTGTGCTTGCCTTTCCAGCACTTAGGATCTAATCGCTGTTTGGTAGCCTCTGTTAATATTTCATTGATTTTCATTTCTTTTTTCCTCTACGCATATTTATTTGCCAACGAGCTAGCTGGCCTTTACGCCCTTTACTATGACTGGCTTTTTCTAATTCGGCCATACTAGCACCTTTAGAAATACCGTGGCGTTGACTATCGCCTGGGCGGCCAGGCCCTTTACCATCTGCAAAATTTTCACTTAATCTTTTCAAAAATGTATCAGCTATTTTTTTACATAATTCTTTAATTTTGTCATTGCTTGTTATAACCACAGTGAATTTATGTTGATCGCCATCTTGAGTATAGTCTCCATAACCACAATAGGCCATTTTGATATGTTTTGAGTTTAATAAGTCAGTACAACTTTGGCCATATCGCTCAGCGGCTGTTTTATCATGCGATTCGTTACATGGACTAAGAGTTGTTATGATTATACAACCTTTTGGCAGTTCGCCATATTCGTTTTCATAATTTTCTATAGCCGAGTATTCACCGTGTACTGACTTGCCATCGTGTTTATATCCCACACCTGTAACTAATCTACCCCGTGGATCTAGTACAGCGGCACCAACACGACCATTGAGTTCAGGATCTTCTTTTTGACCCTGTAATACTAACCCACATAGTTCAGCCAAGACTGCGTCCAGCTTGTCATTGCTAAATTTTGATTTGGGCTGAGCAAAGTCGTTTAGAATCATGTTAGTGGAACATTAAGAAACTATTAATTACATCTAATCTGTTAGCAGCACGGTCTCCGTGTCCTGCTGGGAATATAACTACATTCCACTTAGGTTGTGGACCTTCAGGAACGGTCAACATCTGATCGTATGTGATAATTGAATTAGGATCAATTTTGTACTTAGCAGCCAGCGTCTTTTTAAATTCGTCCCATGCTTCAGGACTTTTAACTTGTGTGCGACCTTTTTCATCTTTAACATATTTGCCTTTAGGATCTGTAACAAATAATGTACGGAACATATCTTTAGGCAATGTTACCGCATCTTTAACTGCATTACCTTGTGCCTTGTGTAGTTCAATTTTCTTTTCCTCGCCGCGCTTACTACCAGAACTAAAATTAACAATAAAATTAGCCGGTTTATTGGCAGTAGCAACATCGGCCATTTTGGTATAAGCATAAAATTTCACATCTGGATTTTGACGAGCGACATTAAACGCTAAATCTAGATATTCTTTACTAAAGAAATCGCCCGCGTCATGCCAACGCACAACTAATCTGATTCCATGTTTGTCTGTTTTACCTTTAAGACCTTGTATCTCTTTATTGACCATAGCCATGTAGCCAGGAGGATCGTTAACTAAAAAGTTTAATGCTTGTGCAGCTGACATACTACTAGCTGGGAACATCACATAGCCACCTTTACGAGCATAACAGAATAGCTGACAACCGCCTGCGCCTGGACAAGTAGTAATTTCTACAAAGTCGCTTGTTTCCTCATCGACTACAACTCCACTTAATGCTGGCAATGTTAAGTCATAAACAATTTCACCCTCAGTAGCACTCTTACTCATCTTAGCATTAGTGCCTAACAATGAACGAGGGCGGGTGGTAATTTGCCGGGCTAAATCATCTAAATCCCATTCTGTACCGTTGTCATCTTTGGTAATTGCCTTGATATTGCTACCATGTATAATAGGAGCAAATCTATCTTTTTTAGTTTTTGTGCCAGTCTTGATACGATTAGCATAGCCCTGTAATTCATCGCGACTCATGCGGCGATGTGGAGCATTTAATCCAATAGCTTCATCTACATCTTGATCTTCGATGTGTAACGGTTTAACTTTGAATCCGCCTAAGGTTGTTTGTGCAGATTCAAAAATAAATTCAAGGGCTTTCATTGATAATTCCTTTTAAATAATTCTAATTCTTCCATCATTCTTTTTACAATGCCGTCTGGGCGCAGTTCTTGTGGATGCCCTTGACTATCTGTGTTTAGCAATAACTTGTTGGCATTCTTGCCTAATGCTCCTGGGCGAATGTCTACAGTAAGTGCCATTTCAAAGCGTGGATCGTGAGCTTGTGCGGCTGTAGGTATATAGCCACTAGCTTCACTGATTTCACGATTAGTGCCTAAAGTAAATGCTGGTTGAGTTAATCGTAGTTTATCGCTTTTAGTATGTGCTGTACTATGATAAGTTAAATCAAACACCCGGTTACCATCGCGATCTGTAGTCTCATTACCAATAGTATATCTACCATTGGCTATCCACTCACCAGCCCTAAGACTTTTAGCAGATAACGGAATGCCTGGTAAAGGAGTAGTGTTGCCAGTATCGTCAACTTGATGTCTTAACGTACTTTTCTTAAAGTCGCCGGCAGCCAATAATTCTGGATCTGCTACAATATCTGGACCAGCAATTATTAATTTAGGCCCGCCGTCAATGTTTTCTAACTTAGCATAAAATGTTTGTCGAGGATCTGCTAATAAATCTGTAGCAAATTTAACATTAAAATCAATCGTACTAGAGCCAGTAACTTTCTTTTGGGCATTTAATACAAAATCAATTTTGTCACGAGCAGCTTGAATTGCTTCTTCTTGTGTTTGGCCTTGGCCTTTGAATTCTTTACGATCTATTTCTGTATGAGCAGTATATATTCCAGTATTACCAAAAGGTTTTTTGCGTACATATATCTTATAATTTTTATAAGGTTCTGCTTCTTGGAAATTTTTATCCGAACCCATGGAAATATATTCTTTTAATGATTTAAAAGATTCAGGTGATTCACTACCCATAAACAGCTCAGGATGTTCGGAACCATACTTACGCATCAACACACCTGCGCGAGCGTTAGCTTCATTCTCGTAGGGACTGCCATCTTCACCGGCATCATCTGGTACTGGTGCCATTTCATTTTGTTTTTGATGTACTAGTTCGTGTGCTATGGTTCTAAGTACATCCATGATATGACGCCCGCCTAATCCTACTTCTAATTCATTAGTAGTATCGTTGTATCGGCCAAATGTTTTGTTGCGAACACACCATTCTGGATCACGGCGTAATCGTAAATTGATTTCTTTTTTTAATTCTAATTCATTGATACAAAAATTAACAAAATCTTGAATAATGTTTTTGTCATCTTTAGATTCTTTAGCAAACATACAAGTACTAGGATTAGTGCCGTCTGGTGTAACGCCTACTTCATCTAATTGTGCTTCGTTGGTAAATTCAGAAGTAGTAGGATTAGTACCATCTGGTGTAATGCCAACTTCTTCAATATAGTCAGGCCCAAATCCATATGTAGTTGGCTGTTGTGGTTTGCGTTCTTTCAAACTCAACTCAACACTCTTTGCTTGTTTGCGAGCATTATGTAGTTTCTTTAAATCGCCTTTGTTGCGTAACAATTTAAATGCTAAATTCTCTGGACCAAACTCGCCATGACTAGCTAGCCCTGCTCCACGCATTTCTTTTATTTTATCCATTACACTAGTCATTTGTTCTAGTGATTTAGATTTGATAGCTTCTTTGATACGCTTACTTAAATCTTTATACTTACTACGAACACTCACATCGTCGATGTCTGATTGCTTACGGCGAGGAATTTGAATCCAATCGTTGTTCGCTATACTATAAATTCCTTGACTATGATGTTTTTCGTTGGCATCCTGTACATATAACTCAACTGGAATACCTTTAATAGTAATCTTGTGTTCTGTGTTATAGATAAACTTTTTAGCATCAAACAACTCACGGTATATGTCCTTATGTGCTTCATCGCCTAGGTCTACAATTAAATGTAAATCTATGTCAGAATGTGGAGTATATGAAAAAGCAGCATTACTGCCCGAGATTGTTATGTCTTTTAAATTTAAATTATCCACTCCAAGAAACTCGCCAAAATCTGCGGCTATTTCTAATAATTGATCTCTGATTTCAGGATGTAAATGTTCGCTTTTATCCCAAATCAGGGGGTTAAGTTTATTGTGAAACTTTACAGCATCTGCTAGATTGAAGGATTCTAATTGTTCAATGTTCATTAATATATTTAGCGGAAAAACAAAACCGCCATAGAGTTAACTATGACGGCTTTGCCCGTTTATAAACTACCGAGTTTATTTCTTTTTCTTACCTTTACTTGTAGCAACTACTGCTGCTTTAGGAGCTTCTGGTTTAGCTAATGGCCCTGCGGCTGCTGCTTGTGCTATTGCTTGTGCTGGTTGCTGATTATTCATTGCTAGAGCATGTAGATCTTTGTATAGTTGATCTTGTGCGGCATAATCAAATACATAGGTACCTGTATGCTTTAACAGTACTCGTTTATCAACCCAAATCTTACCACCTAGATCACGCCAGTTTTCACAGAATGTCCAGTCTTCTGAATAGTAACGATTCTCACGAACCGCTGTATCAAAGTAAGTTTTCATGTAAACATTCAACTCTGCTGGCAAGCCAATGTCACTGTTAAACGGTTTAACTGCTGGATGAGCATTGAGCTTTTCAAAAATATGACGCTTCATTAACAAGAAACCTGTCCCTGTTTTAGTAACTTCTTGTAGACCATCTGGGCCTTCTTCAGCGCCATCAAAGCCGTTAACACACCATTTAACTGGAAGAGATTTCATTGGGTATAATCCACCAATAACGTCTACATCACGGTTTAGCATGACTAACAAATGCCATGGTTCCCAGCCGATATCAGCATCGATAAACATTAAATGTGTTGAATCTGGGTTAGAGAGGAATTTAGCTGTAAGTGTGTTACGAGCACGACTGATCAACGACTCGTTAGTCATTGTTTCCATGGTCCAATCAATGCCTAATTGACGGGCAGTATTAGCCCATTTAATATAGGACATGAATGTTGATTCTGTAAGCATACCGCCATAACATGGCATACAGATATGTACACGGGTAGTTTTTAAATAATCAATGTTAACTTGAACTTGGCCAGCGCCTGGAGCTGTTTGTGCTGGAGTTTCTGTTGTTGGTACTGCGGCTTCTGCTTGTTGTTCTGTTGCCATGGTTTCCTCTTGTAAAGTGTAACATATTTACACTATTAGGAAGACCTAGTAAAATTTTCTGCCTGATTTTTCGTCTATGTAATTAGGGATTAAATCTTCTTCAAAACTTCTGTAACAATGTGCCGCTGTGCGTTCTGCCAGAATAGTTGACTCAAGCAATTTTGCTATTTTTGCCCTGTGTTGTTTAGATTCATTACGAATCACTGGCTTGGGCTGGTCGATTACATCACCGTCTATATCGGGTTCTTGTATTACAATATCGCGAGCTTTTTTAGCTACACCTAGTTTTTTGTCAAATAGTTGATGTAAAGCAGCATCATCTACACCATATAAATCATGTAAAATTTGTTTACGATCATTTACATTGCCATCTGAGTACATTTTTCGTATTGTACTGGCAGAGTTAGCATCCTTACCTTGAACTTTAAATGTAGTAGTTGGAGTAACCATGACATAAGCGTGTTTAGTCAACGGCTGTAATTTGCCACCTTCGGGATAAGGTTGCATGTAACTTGGTTCGCCGTTCTTTTTAATGCCAAATTTAAAGCGTGGTGTTTCGCCCATATCTTTTTCGCTCACAGCAAATACAAGAGCTGTATTTTCAGGATCTGGGATATCTTTAGTGATTTCTTGTGCTTGATAAGGATTGCGTACTTGGACAATACGACCAGAAGGGATACCTAACTTAGTAAGCATTTCTACTTTATCAGCAAAACTAAAAGGGTTAGTTACTGGTGCGGTTACATCGGATGTTGCTACGAACACATTCTGATCACCAAATTTCTTGGTAAGATAATCGTAGCTAGATTTATGGCCTTTGTGGCCTGGTTGAAATCTTCCGGGATATATTACAACTGTACGCATCCTAATATTTAGCTGAAAATAGCTAGATTAGAATATTACATTTCCTGAGTTGATCGTGCCAGCTGTAAATTCAGTCACACGAGCACGAAGCCATACAAAATTGCCCAGCATATTGATAGCCTGCGTGTTTGTAGTAGGAACTGTAGCATTGCCGTATGTTTCCACTGCAAACCATTCAGCTTGTTGTGTCCAGTCATTTAAACTAGCTTCTATAGTGATAACGCCAGTAAACCCTGTAGTTTGAATTAAGGCTGTTTGGGCTGATCCTTGTCCGCCATAGTAATTTGCGGCTGGTATAGCATTGCCTATAAATGCTGAACTAGTACCGTCATAGTTACCCGATGGAGTTCCGTAGACTGTAGTTGGTAATAAGGATTCGTTAGTGTAAGTCGTCATAGTATATTATTTATGCTGGTATAATTTCCATAGTCTTTCTAATTATTCCAGGATAGATTAAATTTAACATGATTAACCAGCTTTCTCCCACATGATCTATAAAAAAGTAGTCGTGTATACGCAGATAAGGGCTTTCTGTTAACCATTTGTTAAACGCCGGTCCGACTCTAATATTGTCTTGTTGATTGACAAAAAAATTAATAAGATTTTGTTTTTGTTGATGGGTTAGCTTAATACTTTTAAAGTAACTTCTATGAGTGTGTTTAGGGACTTTTAATTTAACTGTACCCTTGGGTCTAGATACCACAGCTTCCGTGTAATCTTTATCACTGAGATAATCTAGATTTTTTAATTTTTTAATCAAACTGATAGCATTTGTGTAAACCCAACCGTGGTTAACTGAGGTTACTAATTTAAATTCTGTAGAAGTTGAAATTAATAGCTCAGCAAAATTATGTAAATCCTCGGAAGTTTTGTTGGTAATATCTCGCCAGCGTTTGGATATAATAGTCTGATTAAAATTTTGTGTGCCGCCAGACCATCTTTGCTGTGCGACCTCGCGCCATAGTATTCTTCGTTCGATTATAGCATCAATATATTCGTGATCAAGAGATTTTAACGCATTTGCTTCATCCAAAGTGAAGGCCATACAATATCGATATTTGCTGTAAAACAAACTATCTTTAGGGACAGGTTTAAACTGCAGGGGATTCGTCATCGAGCACAATAATACCAGAATTATCCAGCAGAGCCATGGGCGCTGATGGTATGATTGCGAAATCAATCTTATCGTCAATCATAACAGCATTAATAGTGCAATCAGATAACCTTTCAAATAATATCTTCTTACTCAATGGAACACGAATAAGTTCGTCGATCTTACGATTCAGTGGACGAGCACCCATCTTAGGATCGTACCCTTTGTCTGCTAGCATGTCAATAACTGATTCAGCTAGATTGAGTTTAATATTTTTATTGCCAAGGCTAACTTGTAATTGATCAACAAATTTAAGAACAACTTTCTTGATAGCAAGTGTATCAAGTTTCTTAAACTTACAAACTTGGTCAATACGATTGCGTAGCTCTGGTTTGAAGAAGTCTTTCATTGCTTTGTCTTCTGATCCAGTTTTCTCTAGTGTTTTTCCAAAGCCAATGTTGTTGTTTTCATTATCACGAGCACCTAAGTTACTGGTCATAATGATAATAGTATTCTTAAGATTAACAGTTTTGCCGTTAGCACTAGTAACACGGGCTTCGTCTAACATTTGTAGCATAATGTTGATAACATCTGGGTGTGCTTTTTCAATTTCGTCAAACAATAATATAGAATAAGGATTCTTACTAATATCACTAATAAGTTTTCCACCACCTACATTGCCATCTTCAAAGCCAACATAGCCAGGAGGAGCACCAATTAAACTACTTACGGTATGTTTTTCTTGATATTCAGACATGTCGTATTTTAACAGCTGCATGTCTAGACTCTGTGCTAATAATTTAGCAAGTTCAGTTTTACCTGTACCTGTAGGCCCAAGGAATAAGAAACTAGCGATAGGACGATTGTCGTTGCCAATGCCCGAGAAGTTAATATATACTCGCTCAAGTACTGAATCAACAGCTTCATCTTGGCCATATAGTTTTTGTTTAATGTTACCTTCAAGTTCCATGATATTAGCACTACGCTCATTTTGCAATCTATCCATAGGAACTTCTGTAACACGACTTAACTGCGCCATGATCATTTCTTTGTTAACAGTAACGTTGCCCCGATCCTTGACTCGCTCTTTAGCACAAGCGCCATCTAATAAATCAATCGACTTGTCTGGATTTTTACGGTCGTGTATATAACGGCCGCTGAGTTCTACAGCCGCTTTGATAGCATCGGTGTCAATCAATACATTGTGGAACTGTTCCAAGCGTGGGCTTAATCCAATTAAGATTTGTTCTGTAACTTCTGGTGTTGGCTCATCAATGCTCACACGATGGAATCGACGCATCAACGCACGATCCTTTTCAAAGGATTCGTAGTATTCTTCCCATGTGGTACTTGCTACTACTTTTAAATATCCTTTAGTGATAGCAGGCTTTAACATATTAGCAAAGTCCAACGTACTCTGTGTACTTGCTCCAGCGCCTTTCATAGTATGTGCTTCGTCGATAAACAAAATACAGTTCTTTTTAGTTTCTAATGCGCCAATAACTTGTTTGAATTTTTCTTCGAACTCGCCGCGATACTTACTGCCAGCAAGTAGTGAGCCAACCTCTAACGACCACACTTCGTGTCCAGCTAAAAATGTAGGCACACGATTGTGCATAATTTCTTGGGCAAGGCCTTCTGCGATAGCAGTTTTACCTACACCAGGATCGCCTACCATTAATACATTGGCCTTGAACTTGCGGGCTAGTACTGTGATCATTTCGTCGAGTTCTTCACTACGGCCAATCATTGGCTCTAGACGATCTTCAGCAGCCAGCTTGGTTAAATTTATACAGTATTCGGTTAGAATTTCATCTGCTTGGCTGCTGGTAAGGGTGATATCATCATGTTTATAGTGGGCTTGCCAGTATTCCATGAATTCTTTTTTCTTAACGCCGTACTTTAATAAAAAATAATGAGTGTGCGAATTAGTTTCGGACATCATGGCAAGATATAAGTCGCCGGTGTTCATCGAACGTCGACCAGTAAACAATACCTGTGTCATTGCCCTGTTAAAACAACGCTCAAGGGCATTTGTTTTTTTAGGTTGAAAATCTTTTTTGTTAGTAACTAAACTGGTTAAACTGTGTAGATAGGCATCTAATTCCATGTCTAATAAATCTACACTAGTACCAAAGGATGCTAGTACTTTTTGAAATGGAGCATGGCGTATTAATGCCAATAAAACGTGCTCAGTTAAAACATATTCGTGATGTCGATCCTTGGCCAATTTAACAGCTTGGGCTACAACTTGTTCGATTTCTTTATTGTTTTGCATGTTTTCCTTTGCGTGGTACTGTACTAGTATATAGTATTTTGAATAAAAATTCAAGCGATACGGTTACTTCTTTTGTTCTTCTTTGATAAGATTGGCTAGATCATCGCTGAGTTTATTTGGCATTTTGGCATGGATTCGAACTAATAAATCTCCTGGAGCATTTTGTCGTGATGCTAGTCCTCTACCTTTTAACCGTAACAAACTGCCGGGCTGGGTCAATGGTGGAATAGATAATGTCAATTGATTGCCCAATATATCTTTTATAGTTGTTTCGCCGCCAACTAGACAATCCCACACTGATATTTGGTGATCGGTTATTAAAGATAGTCCGTTGCGTTGCCATTTTGGATGTTGATGAATTCTAAAGTTAACAATCAAATCAGTGCCTCCTGGTCCAATGCCTGGATACTGAATGTTATCTCCGTCATTAAGACCTAGGGGGATTTCAATTTCAATAGTCATGGAACCTTGTTGTGTGCCAACATTAACTGGCCGCTTTCCGCCCTGTGCTACATCTTGTAATGTAACCCACAGACTCATGCGAGTATGAGTTTGATGTCCTGGATGTTGCTGCTGAAATTGAGCGCCAAACATACTGAAAATATTATTGAAATCAAAACCGCCGCCGCCATTGTTAAATTCAAAATGCATTCCTTGTGGCATGGGATTATCGTATTGACTACGTTTTTGTTGATCTGATAATGTGTCGTAAGCAGATTGTATCGATTGGAATTTAGCCTTATCCCCTCCCTTATCCGGGTGGTGTTGGCTGGCCAGCTTGCGATAAGCCTTTTTGATTTCATCAGGACCAGCATTACGCTGGACCCCCAGGGTTTGATAATGGTCACTCATAGTATAGTAATTATACTATCTTTATCGGGGCAATACAATTAATTTTTAGTCGATTTCGATGGAACTGGTGCTTTTTCTGGCACCAAAGTTCCTTCTACTTTCTTGTGTGTTTTAATTGTTTTACAAACTTCTTTTTTAGTTTTGGCATCTGTGTGACACACTTTTTGCATAACAGCTTCTGCTCGTGCTTTTGGCATAGTAAAAACTACCATTGCCAATATGGCCACCCACGCAATAAAATTAAATGATAGCATTTTATTTTCCTTTTTCATACGGTTAATATTGCCATTATTACTTCTTCCCACCATTAGCAGTTTGTTTCTCTTTGTGCTTTTCTAACTCTTGCACACGCCATACCAATGTGTCCAGCACAGCTTTGTTGGCAGCACTTCTTGATAGTGCTTCTGTATTCTGTTGCATAAAGTCTTGGCGTAGTTTTTCACGAGCCAGTTCAGCGCCCATGTTTGGTGCTTGTTTGTTGTCTGATGTCACCACCAACTGCATCTTGCTTTGGAGAATGGTCAATTCATGATTTACACTAGCCAAAGCGTTCATCAAGTATACCACACAGGCAAACATGATGGGCAATACTGCGAATGTTACCTTTTCGATCAGTGCGCCTTTGCTGGCGCTAGCACTCATCTGTTCCTTTATTTGTTCTAGTTCCATTTTATTTTCCTTTAGTAATTAAGGCTTGAATTTTAGCCTGAATTGCTCGAGCCCAAAAAGGCTGTGGAAAATTCCATCCTACAAATGCTCCTACTGCGATCCAAAATATTGTGTCTAACATGATATAAAGCTCCTTTTATTTTTATTATAATGCTGGGAATGATTGTGCCGGTCCCAATGGTTTACCTGTCGTTGGACAAGTCGTTCCTGCTGTATTAATTGTTGGCGCAGGTGCTCCAAATGATGGGGTTGTACTCATAGTATTACTACCCAATGATGTTCCACCAAATGCTGAGCCTTGATTAATATTATTCATAGTGGTCGCGTTGGGTGGGACATAAGTCGTTCCCATGCCTGGACCAAAGCCTTGACTTAGATCTGGACCACTAGTACCTAGTCCGCCATTGTTGGCGCCGGCTAATTTTTCTTGCGTACGACCATAAGCCGCAAGTCCTAGTACAGCACCCATACTAATATGGAATAGGCCTGCTCCTTGAAGTGTCAACGGTTGCCACTGTACATTTACACCACCGTGAAATAGTGCTTGTACCAATGACCAAAGCACTGGCGCAATAACAAAGTCAAATACACATACGCTCATGTACATCCATCCCATGGCTGGGCGCCATTTAGCATTCATCCAATCTTCTGTTTTATTTTTGTTGTCAATATTATTATTATTTTGTGACATCGTAGTTCCTTGTTATTATTATTTTACGGATTCGAATATTTGTTTTTGTGTGTTATACCAATCAATCCATCCGTTGTACTTATCACGCAGTCGATAATACTCTGCGTAGTTATCATTAGCATTGCTAATTAAATCACTTAATTCAGGTTGAGTTGTATCAAGTGTTCTGAGTGTTCTTGGCGCTTCTGTTAATGCGTCTGGTGCCTTTGGAAATTTAACAGTCACTGGAACTGTGGTACAGCCAACCAGCACAACACTAGCGATTAAGATTAACTTTTTCATTTAGTGCCTCCGCGAACAGCTTGGTTGTACATTTCAACACTAATGTCTGTTAACTTACATTCACGATTGATAGCTTGAATATTTTGTTGTATAGCTTGTTTAACAGCCTGTTGATTGGCCGCAATCTTTTCACGATTCTTAGCCATCTCAGTGACTAATCGAGTATTAGCGTCAGCTGACTTGGCTTCTGCTTCAGCTACTTTCTTTTCCATTTGATGTACACGATCCAACCATGCTGTGTTGTCAGAGATAGCGCCTTCAAAGTATAGAGCAATAGCAAGCACTACAGCACTGGCCAACTGAATAGCTTTGGCATTAGTAGAAATAAATGGAATGCTGTCTAACACTATACTAGCAACTAACCCTAGTAAGCCAACTAACAATAGAATATGAAATATAAAATCAGGAAGAAAGTTAACGACCCACACGATTAAGCTCCCAATACTTTGAGTGCGTTTTGATAACGGTTAGTGCGGTCATCAAGTCCCAAGGTACCACCGTTGATGCGTTTTGTCATAGTAAGGATATCATTTGAGTCAGCGTACTGATTCAAATTATTTGATTCCCAGAACCAACAGGCACTTTGTACAGCACCTTCAAATGTTGTTAAAAAAGAGGAAGCTTCTTCCACTACTATACCTACTGAATCAGCAAACGCTTGATAGTTTGATTTGCCAGTTAATTGTAGCAAACCGCGACCGCAATAGCGCCAACCATCGCCACTGGCTTCATCACCGTTGCCCATACGATTAGCATAGGCACGATTAGCAATCATCTCTGGATTGTGTGCGTATTGACTAGCATTGCCAGCATTAAAATAGCGTGGCCATACCTTACAAAGACTTTCTGCTTTGTAGTTTAAATTTTCGTGTAAGGCTGTGTACCCACCCGACTCGTGTGCTGTTTGTGCTAGGAATGCCGCTACTCGTTGTGGAGTATTGATATCATAGTCAGGGAGAATTTTGTTTAATGCTTCTGTCCAGTGATCCAAATAAGGATTACCTGGTAAAATTTGTTGTAATTGTTCTTGTGATATTGCCATATGTGCTCCATTTTTGATTTTATTGTTGGCAGCTTATTTTGGTATTACATAATGCCAGCAGATTTTTTTAATGCGGCGAGCTCATCTGGTTCAGTTGACGGCTCTACCAATTCAATTTTTAATGCTATTGGGTTAACTTCAACATCAGTTGACGGTTCAACATCACATGGTTGGTCAACTGGCATTTCAGCTGGAGTCACTACAGGTTGATGTGTAAACGGTGAATTGTTACTATTTTGTTGATCAAGTGTGTCTGCCAATTGTCGTAATATTTCAGCAAATCTCATGTTATAGTATCCCTGCGGCACTTTGAATAGCTTTGATAGCGTCATCTTGCTCGTAATATGTTTTTGTTGGCAAACCGGCAGCCACACGCATTTCATTTAAATCTTCGTCATGTGTCTTACGGTATTCTTTTGGCGACAGCGGAACTATACGCTCAAACTCTTCTTGTGTAAATGGAACTTCTTTACCTTCGTAAACCATGGTCCAATCTTTTGGTTCGAACTCTGTTAATGTTGCTAGGTCATCTAATAGTTGTTGTACATGAGCGCCAGCACTACTGCGTCTACGGATCTCAACATATACTAAAAAGCGATTAGGTTTAATTTCGCCTGGACTACGGTCAGCATCGATAACAAAATCGTAGCCTTTTTCAAACCAATTCATTAGATCTTTGGCAGCTTTGTTATCGCGGATGAAAAATGATACAACAATAATATCATCGTCTTCGCCCATTTTACTGGTAAACTCGTCAATATGGATTGTAGGCTTTAACAAGCCTTCCATGTCTTTATATTCTAGTGTTTCAAATATAATATTAGAGCTGAGGTTCTGGTTGTCCATTGTCTTCATAATCTGGTTGTGTTTGTTCTTGATCTAAATCTTTGCTATACGCATCGTCCAAAGAGGCTAAATCAATTTCTTCCTCTTCTAACGCAATACTGCCAGTGCGGATGTCACTCATTAGACTCTTGGGCATGGTAATTTCTACCAGCCAAATTTTCTTTTCAATAATTCTAGCAACTTTTGTGCCAGGACGATAATCTCGAGGATCCTCAATTTTAAGAGGGATCTTCATGTTAGTTTTCTTAAATTTTACTTCGCAATCAAACGGAAGTAATCTGCGAGCCCCACGTGGGTCTGGCATTAAATTCTCGGGCCACATAAAAACGCAAGCAACCTTGTACTTAGAAATAGTAGGGCCTTGTACTAGCTCACCAATTTCCCAGTTCTTAAATGCGTATAAATCCAAGGAGTCTAGCACACGCTCAAAATCAAGCAGAGTTAACAGAGTACCGTCACTTAGATAGATGTCTTTAATATTCTGTGCGACCTGCCAATAATCTTCATGGTCTTTAAAGATTTCAGAGTCAAAAGGTTTATTTGCCATAGTAATGTATTTAGTGGAATAACGAATATGAGTTAATAATGATTTTTGGAGAAATTACAGACTAGCTCTTTACTTATCCTGGATTTACGGTTCAATAACACCCATAGAATATAAAAAATTAAGGTATTAAATACTTCAGACAGCATGGTGCTGTTGGTAGTATCCTAACTTCTACAAGAGGATTGAATGAGTAGACAACGTGCAGCAAAATCACAAAGACGCCAGGCGTCATTTCAAGAAAATACAATAAGTTTCGATCAAGCAAAACCAATTAAACAACGCCCAATTGATATCGTGCCTCGTACACGAAATCAAGAACGCTTGGTATTGGCTTTACAAGATGATTCCCAACATATTGTGGTTACAGCTGGTCCAGCAGGAACGGGGAAAACATACCTAGCAATGTTGGCCGCTGTTAAAGCATTTCGTGAAGGAGCAGTAGAGCGCATAGTATTAACCCGCCCAGCAGTGGGTGTGGAAGATGAAAAGCATGGCTTTTTGCCAGGTGATTTGAATCAAAAAATGGATCCATGGGTTCGCCCATTAACCGACATATTGCGAGATTATTATCGTCAGCCTGATATCCAGGCTATGATAGAGGAGCAAAAGATAGAGATTGCCCCACTCGCATTTATGCGTGGTCGTACATTCAAAGACAGTTATATTATTGCCGATGAAATGCAGAATGCCACGCCTAATCAAGTAAAAATGCTAATGACCCGTATTGGCGAAGGTAGTAAGATAGTGATAACGGGCGACGTAGAACAAGCCGATCGTAACCGCGGCAACAATGGTCTGATGGATCTTTGTCAAAGGTTAACGAAAGGGGGTGTAAAGGGTATTGCTATGTGCGATTTAGATAATCGCGACATACAGCGGCACAAGATTATTGATAGTGTGCTTACCCTTTATGCCGACTGACCTGTAACATACTCGTAAATGTGCTTCCAGTTCTTTACGAGTGTTACCCCAGGATGGTAGTGAGTCATGTTGTGGCCGTGCTCTATAAGTAGGGAATTCAATCCATACTTGTATCCGGCCTCAGCATTCTCTGGCTTGTCTTCAATCCAAACGAGACCAGTGCCTTCGTATTCTTCTAAGGCTTCGTCTTTGTTAGCGCCAGTATCCAAACACACGATGCGTTCAAAAGTATGCTCGCCAAACAATTTACTTAGATTCATCTCACGAAGTCTTTGGGCATTAGGATCTAGACTTAGTGAAGTAATACAATGGAATTTATATCCGTGTTCTTCGACCAGGCGTTTGACATAGTACATAGCATCACGCTGGGCTGGAAGGAATCCAATAGCCGCACTTTCATTAAAAATGCGTATCAGCTTGACTACTTGCTCACGAGGTATGCCATAGCGGATAGACATATCGTAGTTAAGTTTACTGCCAGGAACTTCTTCGAATCCATGTTCCTGCATCCAAACATTAAAGGCCCATTCCCAATCTAACAAACAACCGTCAGCATCAGTTAGGATAAGTTTTTTTCTGTTTCTATATTTCGATTTCATATTAATATTATAGCGTAATATGAATTATTTGTCAAGTTAGTGTTTACTAACTTCTTTTGGCACTTCTATTTCGGGTACTTCGTGCCCGTTTTCTGTGAACAATCGTTCCATGATGGCAGGATAAAATGGATAATAATACCCAACAATTCGATCCCAATCTTTGGGAATAGTTGTATCACGCAAGGAGGCCTTAACGACTTTTAGTTCTTTGAAGTCCAAAATTACGCTGGCAGTCTGTGAATCTTTAGTTCTGACTCGAGTGGCCACAGTCATGCCTTCGTCAATCTTACCATTGGCTTGATAGAAATAGGTTAACATTAAATATCTCATAGCTGACACAATTCTGTCAGTGTGGCCGACAAGTTAATCTCTTGGTCTGCTACCATGGGAATATTCACTAGTCCATTACGAATAATAATGATAGCTTGGTCCTGTTTTTGTGGATCTGTACTCCACAAATCTAAGTTGTCATACATCCAGCGGAACATACTGTCCATGTCTTCGTTATTAGCTTGGCTACAGATGATTTTACGGGCTTCGTTAATATTGCCAGCTTTGAACAACGCCACAGCATCTAACTTCCAGTCTTTAACCCCACGATCGTTTTCGCCAGGAGCACTCAATTTACCTGTTGAGCTATTTGCTTGTAGTAAGTTCAAACACTTACGCAAGTCTGGATATGTTGCCTTAACAAAACTATCTAGGGTATCTAAATCAAAATCAACTTCTTCTGTAACTAACACAGTTGCCACACGAGCTGTAAACTCTGTTTGATCTGTTTTATCAATGTGGAATCCTTGACAACGACTATGTAGTGCCGGCATAATTTTATGCGGAATATTACAGGTTAAAATAAAACGGGCACTAGCTTGATATGTTTCCATCAATCCGCGCATGATTGCTTGTGCGTTGTGGGATAAGTAGTCGGCTTCGTCAAGCAAAACGACTTTGAACGCACCAAATGGCATTGTACTAACAAAGCCTTCCACTCGGCTTCTAATAAAGTCGACTCCATTATCTCTTGAAGCGTTGATGTGTAAGATGTCGTATTCTTCGATTCCGAGTTCATTTATCAGTACCTTTGCTAGTGTAGTTTTACCTGTACCCGGCGATCCGCTTAATAAGATATGCGGGATAGTACCTTCTTTAATCCAAGACTCAACTTGTGTTCGTTGATTTTGGTCGATAAACACATACCCGTCGACTGTGTTGGGTCTATACTTCTCTGTCCATAGTTGATTCATTCTATCGCCTCTAATAATTCTTTAAGATTTTTTATAGCCTGTGGGCTCAACATAAATCTGCCTCTGACCTGTTCCAATTCAGGATTTTTAGCCCCTGTCCAAATACTACTAAACACTAAGAGGTGATAATCATCAGGATGCTGACATTTTTCTAAATCAGCCGACAGACGATAAACCGAACCGCTGGCTTCTTTGACTTCATGTAGTAATTTTTTCATTTGTATTTTCCTTTAAACCATCTGATTAATACTGTGAGTAGACTAGGATGATGCGGGCAACGACCTTGTCTATAGTCGCAAGCAGGAGTGTATTCTTGACCGCAAATCAAGCAGTCTATTTTTTCAGTACTGTTATCAGTCTTTCTTGTTCCCAAATTTCTTCTCCGATAAATTTTGGCAATGACAAATAAGCATCATCTAAATAACATTTTAACAGATATAGATCTTGTTTACAATACTTTCCGGTAAAACCGTCATTATATGGAGAACTTATTTCGATTATCGAATTTTTAATTGAATTATAAGCGGGTGTGAGATCGGGTCGTTTAAAACCCATTATGCTGGCATTTCTTTTTTGTCTACATGTACTGCAGTTGATACGCCTTCCAAAGTTGGGCATTCTGCCTCGTCTGATACTAATAGGATATCTTTTGGATCGATCTTGCGTATAGTAGTCTTGCCCGTTTCGTCTTCGATATCTAACCCACGAGTCCAGCGCCCATGCGCTACTAGTACCCATTGTCCTACTTGAACATCTTGTTGTTTATGACCTATAGCATATACTTTACCCCAGCGAGGACGGATACCATTGCCCTTTCCGTTATCATTGAGTAATACGATACCACCTGTAGATATACGCTCATCAAAGACCATTTCGTGAACTAGGATATGATCTTTTACAGCTCTAATTTGATTTTTTTTTAGTCTATGTGCTTCAAACTGATGTTTCATTTAAATCTTTCTAATAGGTCTATCTTGTTGTTGTTGGCGGGCTGTTTTTTCTAATTCTTGTTTAACTGTTTTAGCACGAGCAATAGCTGCCGCTAAACCTTTTGATTCATCGGCCGGCTCTGATGATTTTTCTGGAGCCAATGCTACTATTGGATCAGCATCCGGCGCTTTTGGCCCAGTAGTCTGGATTATTGGTTGTTCTACAATCGCATTGTCTGCTGCTAGTTTGGCACTACGAGTGCTAGTATGGGATGGGCCTTCTGCTACATTAGTCTGACGTTGAATGCGTCTTTGTAGTTGTTGTCCTTTGGAATCAATTACATTGCCATTAGCATCGATGCGATCACCGCGAGCGTTAACACCCATGTTGCCCACGGCTCTAACATTTTCGTTCTGCAAGCGTAAGGAACCAACATCGATTTGTTTGCCTCGAGCTGATTTATAAATTTTGTTTGTCATGATATTCTCCTGAATTCTTAATGTATTTAACGCAAAAATTCGCTAATGTGCAATTTATAAAACATAGAATTTATGCGATGTACACCCATTTTATACAATATGAAGCTGGATACGCTACTTCCACGCCCTACACCCCAAATTACGTTATTAGCCCGCATGATATCTACCAAATATTTTAAAAATTTAAGTAAATTAAACAAATCGCGTTCTTGATACAATAACAGTTCTTCTCCACATCTTTGTAGTTCTGCTTCATTATTACATAAACTTAATATATACTGGGCTATGTCCATATCTTTGTATTCTTGGGGCATGTGCCAATTTTGTTGTTTTACATGGTCCCAATCTGGAATTAATTGATCATCGACAAAGTTATAGCAAACAAAATTATTAGGAAAGTCATCTACAAACTCAACTATCTTTTCTATATTAACTGTGCTGTCTACTAGCATACCTTTTAACGAATTAACGTCACGGCCCTGCATTAGCAAGTCAGCTACATCATTATCATTAAAAATTAATTCGCCGTAATTATTCTTTTTCATCTAGTCTTTTAAAATCAGCAAATACTACTGTGTTACCAGATTCTTCTTCGTCGGGTTCTTCTGTGATATCTTCAATGTCTGGCCATTGTAAATCCAAATCACGCCAAACACTCCCATGATGTATTGTAACAATTTCGTCAGTGTCGAGCAAGTCCCCGTCACAATGTATTAAATCGGCAGAATCCCACCAAGCTGGCGGACTTAAATCATCGATATTTTCATTGTCGCCGTGAATATAAATTAACCCTTCGCCTAACCCGCTGCTAAGTTCGACTTCCCCCACAATAATACGATCTTCCATAATAGCACCTAGTTTACAAAACAACATTATGCCAACAAGTTGATCCACAGGATCGCCGGGGAAAGTAGTAATTTTTAAACCAGCGTCTATATATCGTTTACATTGTTCTTCGTGTTCGGAACTAATAAAAATAGAACTATCTAATTCAGTGTAAACAAAATGTTTAATGCGCTCAAATGCTACATTATTGGCCATACCGTCTGGAGTGTTAGTCATCATGTATAACTTGGCCACATAATTGTTCATTTGCATTTGATTATTATAATAAATGCCTGCAGTAAAACTAATTGGGTATTGTATTCTTACATTCATGTGATATCGATCATTCCGTCAAAATCTGTACCGCTTTGGGCGGCTTTCATTTTTGCTTGATATTTGTTTTGATAAGTTTCCAAAGCCATGCGTATTTGGTTACACAAATCATGATTGGCCAAACGATATGCTATGCTAAGTTTTTTATTTAATTCGGTAATCTTACTAGTGAGTTCATCAGTAGTAAGATCGTCGATATTGGGAATAAGCGGATGTTCCATATACTAAGTGTATAGGAAAAGTTGAGTTAAGTCAATAGCTTTGGTTAAGCAAATACCACACCATTGTTGCCAATACAATACCAAAGTGAATTAGTATATTGTAGTGTACATCCAGAACCCATACTAGCCAAAGTAATATTGCCAGCAGTTCCAGGAACGGCAGCCTTCCAACCAGCATTAACTGCAGTTACCACCATGCTAGCACTAGCGGTTTGAGTTAATACTTTAATTTGACCTTCTACCCCATCGTTTAATGTAGTAGTTCCACCAGCTGTAAAATAGGTAGTAGTTGTTAACAAACTAATATTTCCAGTGGTATAAGGCGCTTTAGAATTGTTAAATGGAGTCAATACTTCGTTAGTTTGATTAATAGTAATAGTAGTACCATTATCACTTGTGGTAAATGTAAATGTATAAACACCAGCAGACGCAAATTCAATAACAGGACTACCACCAGCAGGATATACTAAACCTTGAATGCCTGTACAATTTACGCTGACTGCAGCTGGTAATGTTAATGTGTAGGCTGTATTAGTTACAGTGATTTGCACAGTAACAACACCAACTTGACCAGCGATAGGCCAATTACTAAATGCTAGTGAAATATCGCCGCCTGTTGTGACAGTTTGGTAGTGTCCTGAAATATAATTGATAGTAACAGTTCCTGATAAAGTTCCAAGTGATACACCAGTTAATGCAAAATCAGCGATAAGAGCATTAGTCAATGGTGAGTTCAACATATTATTTTGAACTGTAAGATTTGCTCCGCCTGATATTTGTGAGTTTAATACAGCACTATTTTGTAATGCTGTAATTTCTTGGGCGGCAAATTGAAAATTAGTCGAAGTATTCGTAAAATTATCACGAAATCCCTGCGAGTTGTTATCTTGCCCGGCAACTGGGTAAGCGCCGTTAATGTTGTTTGGGTTGATCTGACTGGTCATTTTTGTTCCTGGTTATTGATATTATTTATCATGAAATACTCGTACTGATAATAACAGCCCTACAGCGTTATTGTAAGCCCAGCCCCGGATAGTACTAACCCAGCACCACCTACAGTAATAACACTGGGCGAAATATCATTATATAATACCTTTCTAGTTCCGCCCATTAAACTGTTTAAATCAGACCAACTAGCACTTGTAGCAGTGACTGGATCTGGCCCTTGATAAAATGTTGTAGCTGATTGGACAGTTAACGATTGTAACCACGTTCTTATTTCCTGCCAGCCCCAAGATCTATTAACTTCTAGTACTGTAGCTATTAGTCCAGTGGCCGTTGGGCAAGCAGAACTAGTGCCGCTAAATCCACAATCGTATGATAATATAGTAGCGCCAGGGTATGTATTATCATATCTAGCATATTCTGGACTATATGATTGATTTGATGTTAATGTTCCATCGCCTGGAGAATAACAGTCAATTTGATTACCCATGTCGCTGTAGTTAACTTTTCGTTCTAAACCAGTTGATTGATCATTATCATCCAATGCGCCAATATTAATAGCAGGATATACAACTGTTCCGTTATCATTATATTTTCCTAGTTGCTGTGGAAAACCCCGTCTGCTAGTAGTATTATAACAAGTAGATCCAAACTCATTGTGAGTTGCGCTGGATAATGGTGTGCTAGCTGAAACTGACCAATAATTATTATAATCAGTATCGGCTGATCCTACTTGTTTTTGATTACTATTACCTGCGGCAACAACAAATATAACACCACTAGCGATTAGCTCATCGCCTGCAGTGGTCAGATTATTAGTAAGCATTTCACCTTTGGCACGGCCAGCATCACCTGCGCTACCAAGATATGCCATAAAAGCAGGTTTGGTGCCAGTATAAGCTACACCGCCTGTACCAGTAGTTCCTTGTCTAAAGTAATAATATCCAGTACTTGGGATAGTTGCCCGAAATCCCCAACTATTACTAGAAATAGTAGGATCTTTGGTACCGTATGTAGGATTGATAGGCTTACTGAGATGAAATATTTTCATCACATCAAAATAAAGATCAACATTAAGACCAAACCCATAGGTACCGTACGCATCTATAAACCATTTATTGGCATTGTATGCCCACCCGTATGTTCTGCCAAATGCTTGGCCAGAACAAGCTGTCCCGTGTTGTCCTTCGGCCCCTGGAGTTTCTGCAGTGTTTGATCCGTTACAATTTGCTCGCGTGTAGGTCGCAGGAACTACAACGGTGCCTACTGAACTGAATTGACTAGATCTTGCCGAGGAATTGCCCCACCATGCCCTTGCGGCGGCTTCTGTAGGTACAATAGTACCGTCCCACCGAGTCATTAGTAAACTTGGATTAGCTTCATACCAAGCTGGATCAATATAATAAGTACCGTCCAACACTACATCTAAAACACCACAGGTACCGTTGCCTGGTAGTTTGTTGCCAGGCTCGTAGTTAGTAGGTCCAGTTCCGGTATCATTAAATTCTACATGACCAAACCAACAACCTTCGTCTCCCACTATTACATCAACATTTTTACCTGTGTTAGTAATAGGTATTGTATTGTTAATAATTGTAGTTGCGGGTTGCCCTTGCCATGGATTAGCATATTGAGCACTTCTTAATAATTGATAACCAGCTCTGTTTAAATCTGTAGAATTAGGAGTTGCTGGTAATAATCCTGTGAAGTTTCTGTAATTTTTTACAGTAGTAGTATATCTAGTATCACAACGCATTTCATCTGGACGTGGCGGATATAATTCTGGATAGTCTGCTTGATTTATTTGAACAAATGTAACTTCAGGACATTGACTTAATTGTTCAGCTTCCGCATCAGTCATTAGGTATACAGCTCTAGTAGGACTGTGATCTTTAGTATCTGTACACTCTATGGGTCTAATTGGAATGTTGTCGTCAATGCTACCGTCTTGGGTTAATACTGAATTAACATATTCCCACGCTTCAGGAGAGGTACACCCAATTGCATAATATTTTTGTTCACTCATAATTATTTTAGTTAAATTAAATTACCCCAAGCACCATTTTCGTAGCCTTGGAATTTGTTTATTGAACTGTTATAAATTATATCACCGTTAACTGGTGTAAGATTAGCTATGTTAGCTGTAGTTAATGATGGCAATCGAAGTGTCCCACCACCTAATACTCGGACTGAAAGCGGTGATGATAAATCTAAATTAGTATTTGAACTTACAGCAGGAGTTCCTGCGCCGCCGCCTACAAAGTTATTAGCAGTAACATTGCCAGATAACGACATACCTGAAGAAAAGAATGTAGCAGATTGAGTATTGCCAACAGTAACACTAATGTTGCCACCTGAGCTAGCAATGTTGATACTACTGTTGCCGTTAGAAATATTACTACCACCACTCGATATACCAGTTAATAGACTACCATTACCAATGAAATAATTTCCACTAACATTACTGGTATTTATTGGTAAGTAGGCTGCCACATTAGCATTGCTATAAGCGCCAGTAATATTGCCAGCATTAATGCCAGTTAGTAGACTACCATTACCAAGGAAATAATTTCCTTTTATATTGCCTGTAGCCGAAATAGTATTTAGACTAGTTAAATTTCCTGAGTATATTGGCAAATAAGAGGCTACATTAGCATTGCTATAAGCAGTACTATAAGTGATTTCTTTAGTAGTATTATTATAGAAAAGTGCATTACCTGTAGTAATATTGCGAAGTGGGGCAATATATAATCCTGAATTAGGAGCATCCAATGGAACAGTATCACCATTTATCACAATAGCATTATTAGCCACCGAAGGATAACCAGCAAACGATCCGAGGGCTACTGAATTAGAGCCTTGATTTAAATTACCAGCAAAAGCTCCAATTGCTACAGCGTAAGCACCTTGTGCTGTATTACCAGCACTATGTCCAATGGCTATTGCTGATGCGCCTTGATTATTATTTCCAGAGTTACGACCAACAGCTACAGTATTGGCACCTTGATTTAAATTACCAGAACTACGACCAATGGCTACTGCTGAGGCTCCTTGAGTTAAATTACCAGCGTTACGACCAACAGCTACAGAATTAGCACCTTGATTAAATCTAGCGGCGTTATATCCCAAAGCTATGGATTCCTCGCCTTGATTCGATACTCCAGCAGTTCCACCAATACTAATCGCATTGATACCTTGATTATTAAACCCTGCTTGTGAACCAATAGCTATTGCGTATGACTGTTGATTATTGTTACCACCTGCGCTATTTCCTATAGCAATAAAATCTATACCAGGCGAAAATCCAGCATTAGCGCCTAGACTAATTATAGGAGCTCCTTGAAGTATAAGATTTGTTACAGTAGTTCCACTAACACTCAACGAGGTTAATGTACCAACGCTGGTAATGTTTGGTTGTGCGTTAGTAGTGACGGTACCTGCTGTATTAGCAGCATCGGGGATAGCTGCAAAATTAGCGTCAAGCTCCGCTAAAGGTATCGCGCCGGTTGAATTAGCAAAAGTATATGGTACAGTCATTTTATTTTTCTAGGAATATTTTAATATATTTATGGTTAATCGGTGGCCACCCAAATTACTTCGTTATCGATGTCATTTGTCCACCCGTCGACTTCGTCGTAAATATTTACCCAATTTACTTCATATCCATTAAACTGGGGTAATGGGGTAATGATATTAGATTTGGGAAATAGTAAATATTTGTTATAAGCATCGGTATTAGTATATATGTCAGCAGGAGCATTAAATGTAAGGCTGCCACCGTCAAACTTAGTATCAAATATAGCAGTTCCACCGTTTGTCCATACAACTACCGAGCCACTGTTATTAATCCAACTTACACTCACGTTCGTACTGTTTACCCAAGGATTAGAGGCTGGTACAATAGCATCTAATCCAGGAACTGGGGTAACATTCCACGTTGCGCCTACCCCAGGCACCGTAGTCCAAGAGTCAACTTCATTGTAACTGTTAACCCAATTTACCGCATACTCATTGGGATAGGACGTTGCGATCCAAGTTACTGTTTCGCCGATGTCATTAATATTTATGCCGTTAACTGAGCTGTATATGTTGCCATATGAAAATAAATTAGCTGTGCCGCTATAAAACGCACTAACTATAGCGCCAGTATTACTTACAGTATTAACAGTAATAATACAATCATTAAGTGGTGTAGTTCCACCTATTTGAGTTCCAAGAATTTTAATTTGACTTCCTACAGCATAGCCACTACCAGCGTTTACTATCTCTAAATTGTAATGATAATTGATATCAAATGTAGTCGAAGTAGGCGGACTTGGAATCCACTGCTGGTCAGCGGCGTTCCAGTTTATTGTTGCGAGATTATCTAGCTCGTAACGGTCAGCTTCGAAGTCAACTTGATTTAACTGTGTGCCATATTGACTTTGAATGTTATATTGAATTTGACCACTTTCGCCAGGAATGGTGTAAGCAATGACCCAAGCTGGAGTAAACCCTAATACATTGCCATCAGCTTGTGTACACTGCATCCATAAGGGTAATATGTCACTAGTTTGTCCTACTACATCAATAACTTGATCACGCATATTAACTAATGCGTTAGGATACACTACATTAACAATTTCATCTGTAACAGGATAAGCTAATACTACCTCTTTACCTACACTTTCACCATCATTATTAACTAAATTGTCAATTACTTCAGCGTATACTACTTCGTATATTACCTCGCCGGTTACAGGATCGATAGCTTGAGCTGTTTTTATTTCGCCTAAGACTAAATTTTTCCAATAATGATTAAGTTGTAATGATTCAACATAAGTGTCTATGTATTCAGGATCTAATCCATAAGCGTGATAATAAACTGCATTTTTACTTAAACCAAAATTTGGATCGTCACTTCGATATAATAACGACGGAGTAAAGATAGAACTATTTTGTAGTAAATTTTGAATCAATTGTCTATCGTTAACGGGCGGCATACATTGGATATATAAATTATTATATGGTTTGTCGTATGTACGTAGTACATCTATTGTAAATGTTTTATAAACGCTGATATAGCCGTTTATGCTAGATGCGTTAACTGTAAATGTACAAGTAAGGTCAAAAGTGGTAGTTTTATTATCAAAAGTTGTTAGTCCATCATCTAAAGCAAAAGTATTAAAACTTACACGACCTACAATGTGTCCCGATGGTAGCAATGATAATCCTTGTGGTAATCTAGAATCAGACCCACTTGATATAGAATATGTTAACGGTAGTCCAGCTGTAGTAGTAGCTTCTACATAAAATGTACTAACACTTCCATTATCAATACTTCCAAGGAAAGAAGGAGTTAACCAAGTGACGTTTGTTGAGATTGGACCAGTTATTGTTAAACTATATTGATAACTTTCGCTTACAGCTTGAGGAGTTGATGTAACATAAGCTGATATACCAAAATTATATGTTTGCGTAGTTAACCCAACGTCAGGAAGGTATCCAGTTAACCATCCTGTGTTAGAATCAAGATATAATCCAGGTGGTAAAAAATTCCCCACATAGGTAATTGTTTCGGCAGTAATTACTCGACCTGTAAATTGATAAGCAAAGAATGTGCTGTTCGGTGCTGTGCCAATACTACCCTGCGGATTTAATATTACAGGGATATCAATACTTGAAATAGAAGCTGTCAAATAGGTGTCGTCAGCTGTAATGTATGTAGTTGACGCATTAAAAGAATCAGTACTCCATACAAACATACTAAAAGTTTGTAGTGCTGATGTACGACCATCAGTTACTCGTAAAGTAAATGTATAATTGACATTTTGTGATTCGACGTCAAAATCAAAAGGATATTCATCAAACCCAACACCATTAGGACTAAAACCAGGTTGAGCAGATGTGTTTGGGTTAAGGTCAATATAACCAGAAATCAAACCAGTCGAGCTTAATGTTAATCCATTTGGTAAACTTCCAGAATACAGCGAAATAGATGGTGGAATATTATCGGGATTATTAGTTGTATATTCGAGTTGAATACCAGGTTGTAACAATTCTCCAATCCAAAATTGACCAAGTGTTCCAGCTGGAGTAATCCAAGTTGGTGAATTTTGTCCTGCTACTGTTAATGTAAATGTGCGATCGGCTAATCTGTTAATTACTGTGATGCCGCTAATTGTTTTTGTAGTATAAGCACGAATAGCAAATTTGCTAGTCACGTTAACTCCAGTAACAATAGCTTCGTCGGCTACGGTAACAATATTAGTAGGCACCCCTTGAATAATACCATCTTGCGTACATTCTATGCCTGAAGGAAGTGCTCCAGCAATAGCTTGAAAATAAACAGGATCGCCGCCGGGCTCGTCGACTACTAGTGGCACTTGATAAAATGAGCCCTCGGGTACAGTACCTAGGCTACCGGGCGGGGTTATCCAAATTGGTTGTACTGTTGACATAGAGTGTCTACTTATTGGCCAGCCGTCAGTGCAATATAATATGTAACTCCATTGATAAGCACTGGAATCTTGTATGCGATAGTAGTATCAGTAGCCGACACAGGTGCTCCGCCGGATACAGCTAAATTAGCAAAAGTTAATAAGTTATTAGCAACTATATTACCGGTTACACTAAGCAACGCCGGAGCAATAGTCACATAAGTTGTACCAAATGAACCTATCCCAAAAGTAATATTACCATTGCTGGCTATACTAATTTTACTATTAGTGTTTGCAAGAGTACCAACTAAACTAGTAGCTCTAACTGTTCCGGTACCACTTATAACATTAGCTCCAAATAATATGTTACCACTAGTTATATTACCATTTACACTTAATGTAGCTAGTGTACCGACAGCAGTTAAACTACTGATTACTACATTTGAACTTAGTGTGTTACCAGTTAATGCAGCGGCATTGGCACTACTAGCCGCGACTCCAGTTAACTGACTGCCATTACCAACGAAGTAGTTACCGGTGATGTTACCTGTAGCACTAATCAATCCAGCAGTTAACAAATTTCCAGCTATGATGTTGCCGGATCCAGAAATTGTGCCGCCAGATCCAGCAGTTAAGATATTACCACCAGTAACATTGGCTGTTGTTGTGATAGTTCCTGTAGAAGATATCGTATTAGATCCAAATGCAGCCAAGAAACTAGCAACGTTACTACTGTCATAGCTAGCTGGTAATCCAGTTAACTGGCTGCCATTGCCGATAATATAATTAGCTTGTATATTACCAGTAGCACTAACATTGCCAGCGGTTAAGTTTCCACTAAATGTCGGCAAGTAGTTTGCTACATTAGCATTGCCGTAAGCGCCAGTAATATTACCAGCATTAATGTTAGTCAATAGACTTCCGTTACCAATAATATAATTACCAGTTACATTACCTGTGGCAATTACATCAGCACGAGTTGATAAATTACCAACACTACTGATACCTAAACTTGCTACCCAGACATTTGATGCTGTGTTGTAAAGTAAAGTGGCATATTCAGAGCCAGCGGGACCAACTCCAATACCGCCATTGTTTGCGGCAGTGGCATTGGCAGCATTATTCGCCATGTTAACTTGTAAATCATTGGTAGTAAGTGTATTGGAATTAATTGTTGTCGTAGTACCTTGAACAGTCAAGTTACCTGTGATGACAACATTGCCATCAGTGCCACCAGCTCCATTTGGATCGATAGTTAAGGTTGGACCTTGACCGACAATTAAATTTCCACTTAATGTAATTCCACCAACTAATATTGTCCCATCAGTTGTAATATTTCCTGAGCGAGTATTTCCTAATACACTTAATGTAGTCAATGTACCAACAGCAGTCAAACTACTAATTGTTACATTTGTACTTAAAGTAGTACCAACTAAAGCATTGGCATTTACACTTGAAGCAGCGACTCCAGTCAACTGGCTGCCATTACCAATAAAGTAATTTCCTGTGACATTTGCTGTTGTTGTGATAGTACCAGTTGAAGATATCGTATTAGATCCAAATGCAGCCAAGAAACTAGCAGCGTTACTATTGGCATAGCCAGCTGGCAATCCAGTCAACTGACTGCCATTACCAATAAAGTAATTGCCTGTAACATTACCAGTAGCACTAACTAATCCGCCGGTTAATATATTACCTGATTGAGCATTTCCTGATACACTCAATGTAGATAATGTTCCAACAGAAGTTAAACTACTAATTGTTACATTTGAACTTAGTGTGTTACCAGTTAATGCAGCGGCATTTACGCTTGACGCAGCGACCCCAGTTAATTGACTGCCATTACCTAAGATATAGTTACCAGTGATGTTACCAGTGGCACTAACTAATCCACCAGTTAAGATATTACCAGCTTGAATATTACCGCTAGCTGATATTCCGCCACCACTACCTGATGTTATAAATGCGTTACCGTATACATTGCCAGTAGCACTAATCAAACCAGTTGTTAAGTAATTGCCGCTAGTTGTATTACCACTTATACTTAGATTTGCCAGCGTACCTAGTCGAGTTAAACTTGACAAGGTAACATTTGAACTTAAAGTATTACCGGTTAATGCGTTGGCATCTGAACCGCCACCAGCAGTAATACCTGTTAATAGTGCGCCGTTGCCAAGGATATAATTACCAGTAACGTTACCTGTAGCACTTACGAATCCAGCGGTTAAGATATTACCTGTGCGAGTATTTCCTGATACGCTTAATGTAGCTAATGTACCAACAGCGGTTAAACTACTAATTGTTATATTGGAATTTAGTGTAGTGCCAACTAAGGAGTTAGCATTTACACTACCAACAACGATTCCAGTTAACTGACTGCCATTGCCTAAGATATAGTTACCAGCAATGTTACCTGTAGCACTAATCAAACCAGCAGTTAGGTAGTTACCGCTAGTTGTATTTCCTGTTACACTGAGATTTCCTAATGTTCCTATTCTAGTTAAACTTGATAAAGTAACATTTGAACTAAGTGTACTTCCAGTTAGTGCGTTGGCATCTGAACTCCCGCCGCCAGCAGTAATACCAGTTAATTGACTGCCATTACCTAAAATATAACTACCTTGTATATTGCCAGTAACACTTAGGCTGGTTAATGTACCAACGCTAGTGATATTAGGTTGGGCGTTTGTTGTAACTGTTCCAGCTGTATCTACATGTTCGCTAACACTAGTAAAATTAGCATCGAGCTCTGATAAAGGTATATTACCTCTTTGATTGGCAAAAGTATATGGTACAGTCATTTTATTATCCTAGTCTGCTAGTATTTAGCTGAATCGGCATTTATTTTATTTTGTATGTTTTTGAACTGTTTTATGCTATTGGGCCTGTTCTTGTACCCGTTGCTATCCAAGTAATATTAGAATTTCCTACTACTGCATATCCAGCAGCACCTCCAGCATAGCCAGCGTAGGTTCCGTCTGCTGATCTAGTACCGGTGGAACCTGCTGTACCAAGAGCACCGCCACTGCCGCCATTACCTCCAGCGGTTCTTGGTCTACCATCACCAGCACCAGTCCCACCAGATCCACCAGCAGTTGCTGTTCCAGCGTTGCCGTTAGAAGCGCCATTTGGCCCAGCACGGGTACTTCCACGCGGTCCGCCAGCTCCAAAACTAGCTCCTCCTCCTCCACCTCCCCCTGCCCCACCAAGAACTGCTGTTTGTGCTCCGCCACCACCACCACCACCGCCACCAGCAAGTGTGTTAGCATTGTTAACACTAGCTGCTGATGATACACTTAAAGCTGTTCCGCCTGCTTGACCAGCGCCACCTGCTCCGCCGCTACCACTTCCGCCCAGACCGCCAGTACCACCTTTACCTTGAATAATACCATTATTAATTAAAGTCACTCCGTTGGGCCAAACACCGTCAATTACTAGTGCAGCGGTCGATGCGCTGGTTGAAGATACAGTAACACCACTATCAATTGTAAGTTGTACTTGTGAAACGCCATCCCACCCTAGAGATAATGCTAAAGTTCTTAAATTTATATTATTTTGATTGCTAGTTATTGGAACAGGAAAGGTACTACTTTTACTATAAAAATTAGTGGGCATGGTTATAGGACCACTAGGCACTCCAGCTAATGTTCTAACCGAAGTGTCTAGTAAACTAATTGTAGCCGTACCATTGCCTCCCAGTTCAAGCTCAATGGATTGCCCAGGCGTTGTACCTGCTAGAGAGATAGGTCCGGATGCATTTAGTGTCACGGTGTGCCAGCGGCAGTTACATTATTAGCGGCAATCATCGTGCCAGTTGAATCAAAACTAAAGACTGCCGTCCCATTGTAAGCAAAATATAATTTAGAACCAGATTGATAAATTGTAAAATTACCAAACGAAACATTACCAGCACTGACTAAATTGCCACCACTTACATTGGCTGTTGTTATAATATTGCCAGTAGACGATATCGTATTGTCTCCGTACACTGATAAGAAACTAGATACATTACTATTGGCGTAGCCAGCTGGTAAGCCAGTTAACTGACTGCCGTTACCTAAAATATAAGCTCCAGTTATATTGCCTGTGGCTGTTATAATTCCACTAGTTAAAATATTACCACCAGTTACATTAGCCGTTGTTGTGATAGTTCCTGTAGAAGATATTGTATTGGAACCAAATACCGCCAAGAAACTAGCAGCGTTACTATCAGCATAACCAGCTGGCAATCCAGTTAACTGACTGCCATTACCTAAAATATAAGCGCCAGTAACATTGCCACCGGCACTAATACTATTGTTTGTTAAAATGTTGCCACCAGATACATTACCTGTGGCAATTAAATTAGTGCCTGTTGATAGATTGCCAACACTACTAATACCTAAACTAGCTACCCAAACATTTGATGCGGTATTATATAATAATGTTGCGTATGGTGCTCCGGCTGGTCCAACTTCAATACCACCATTGTTAGCTGAGGTAGCGTTGGCAGCATTATTAGCCATATTGATTTGTAAATCATTAGTAGTAATTGAGTTGGAATTAATTGTAGTCGTAGTACCTTGAACAGTCAAGTTGCCAGTGATAACAACATTACCATCTGTGCCACCAGCTCCATTTGGATCAATAGTTAATGTAGGACCTTGACCAACGATTAAATTTCCATTTAATGTAATTCCGCCAACTGATATTGTACCATCGGTTGTAATATTTCCAGCCGTAATATTACCAGTTGAACTTAAAATACCGGCAGTTAATATATTACCACCAGTAACATTAGCTGTTGTTGTAATAGTACCAGTAGAAGATATTGTATTGGAACCAAATACCGCCAAGAAACTCGCAGCATTACTATTAGAATAGCCAGCTGGTAAGCCAGTCAAGAATGCTCCGTTCCCTAGTATATAACTGCCCTGAATATTACCGGTAGCACTAACAGCACCATTAACAATTATATTACCTGGAGTGGTTAAGTTACCATTTTCACCAAACTGCCAAGAGTAGGAGTTTGTAGCACTGATAAAAATGTTTCCAGTATCAGTGGCTATGGTAGTATCGGATACCGCAAGATTACCAATCACAGCGTTACCAGTATTACTGGTTGTAACTACTGAGTTGCCATCGACGACTAATGTATTACCTGTAACGCCAAGCGGGACTCCGCCGATATAAAGTGTATTAGCACCAATCCAAGCATTGGACCACCAGCGAGTGCTGTTTCCCAAGCTATATGTAAGATTAGCTGATGGGATAATATTAGTAGATATATTACTTAAATTAATGTTCGCATCGTTTGCGTATAATTCGGTAAAATTTTCGTTAGTTTTTTCAAATGCTGTGCGTATAGGATCGCCTAAACCGTCGTTTGGCTGTGCTCCTACGTTGATATATTGTTGAGACATAGTGATCCTCTTTAGCTACTACTATTTAGCTAAATCAGTATCTATGTTATTTTGGGAGTTTTTACTTAGAAAGGACTAAAACTACTACCGCAACCGCAGGTTGTTGTTGCCTGCATTCCAGTAATTGTAAACGCGGATCCATGTATATCTTCTTTATAATCTATGGTAGCGCCTTGTAGATACCCGCCACTCATGCTGTCTATTAGTATGTGTATACCGTTAGATTCTATATCCCAGTCATCTTCAGCTTGAGCGTCATCCAATGTAAAACCTGTCTGCATACCGCTACAACCGCCGCCCTGTACAAATGCTCAGCTTGAGAGATTGGGGTTATTTTCTTCTGCTATAATATCTTTGATTTTAGCTGTAGCGGATTCTGTGATAGTGATCATAATCTCTCGTTACAAACTTCCCAGTTGATAATTTTCCACATATTATCCAGGTACTTTTCTTTGTCCCATTGGTATTGAAGGCTCCATGCATGTTCCCACCAGTCCACGAGTACACAGATATCAGTCCTAACCTGATGGTTTGGGATAGTTTTAATCGTGCCTTGTGTGCTAAGATATACCCAACCACTTCCCTGGATGGCCATGGCCACCTTTTTAAATTCTGCTTTAAAGTCTTCATAGGTTTTAAAGTTATTTTCAATTAGTTCTAATACAGCACCCTTGGGACGGTTGGCACCTTTGGGTGCTCGTAACTGTGGAAAGAATTTGTTATGTAAGAATGAACCAGCACGATTAAATGTAGCATTGCCTTCGCCAGCATTGTAGCGTTTAGCATAGCCTTTAGCCAAGTGTTCGTAGTGGTACTCAATTGTAGCCGCACTCATCACAGGATCCAAAGCCTTGTGTGTGTAGGGCAACGGTGTAGTTTCTAATTTAGCAGGCTGTGTACGAGCTTCTACTAAGTCTATAGTATCGCGTAAATCCATCATTTACCTAACATAGTTGTAGCTTCGGGGCTGAGTTTGATCACAGCCGCCGGTCCTGAAATAGGATTTATAAAATGTGTATAGTTACTCATGGGGCTTGGAGTACTGACCATTGCCAAGGCCACATCGTTAGTAACTGGGGATAATGGCGCAACAGCTTTAATACTCATATCAGAGTCCTTTTTATTTTATAATATTATTTAGCGTCTACGGGTAATGCGCCCACGATTGAGATCATATGGGGAGAATTCTAATTCTACGGTGTCGCCTTCTAATACTTTGATATTGTTTTGGCGCATTCTACCGCTCAAACTGGCAAGTACTAAATTTTCAAAGTTTTCTAACTTTACACGGTATTGGGTATTGCGAAGTACTTCCGTAATAATACCCTCCATTTTTATAACATCATCTTTTGCCAATTTTTTAGTTTATCTCCATTATATGCTAGTATTATTTAGTCTACTGAACACATCTCTTCCCAAGAATCATAAGCACAATTATTGTTATACCAACCTTTTGTTCTTTCTCCGGTAATTGGATCTACCAATATTTTAATGCCACATTTTGGAAAACCGTCCTTAGGACATCCTACAGCAAAAAAATTTACTTTATTTGTCATCCAATTCCAACCAGTGCAATATATTGTTCCAATTTTACTATGCACAGAGCTTACAACAAATCTTCGTTTATCTCCGTCGCGTAGTAAAACTGTGGTTTTGAAATCTCCATTATTACTAAAGTCCCGGGAATCCTCACTTATTTTTGTAACAGGTTTTCCTAGTTTTTTACGAGTATGTACAAATAAATTTTCAAATACAGAACTTAGTTGTATTTCTCCTAGGTCATAGTCAGTCATAAACTCTTTTTTAGTTCTACCGCGAGTTTGCCCGTACTTTTCTTTAAGTTGATATGCGAATTCGGCCAAAGGCCTCTGGGCTTCTCTCATAATGTCACTTGTAGCCATACTATCTCCTCATTGTTGAAATTTCTACAGCTTCTTCGTCTGAAAATACAGGTACCGCATTACTTTTGTGCATGGTGCCAATGCCTTTGATCTTAGTTCCTGTGTATTCGTTATCCTTAACTTTTACACAAGGCACCCAGCCTGTGTCCTGACTGTTAACTTTGGGAGTTTCTCTACCTGGGGGAGTTTTGGGCATAAAATCTGACATAGTTTTACGGGGACTATTGTAAGGCCCTGTGCTAAACTTTGGGGTCATTTTTTCAAACTCTATGAGCTTGCGATCCCATTCAGCTTGTCGTTGTTCAGCTAGTCGTTTTTGTTCAGCACTGGCCCATTTGCGTTTACCTTTTTGTTTGCCTGTGGTACTTAACCACGGCCCTTCGAGGTGCATTGTCATGTTAGTCTTTTTTGTCTATGCCAATAAAACTGTTAAAGGGAATTTTGTAAACAGAATATCGAAGTGCTTCGCTTAATGTAGCAAAGCACTTGCGATAACTTGATCCCAAAATTGAATAGCGTAAAGTATAATTCATACTACAATTATAATGTAATATGAGTTATTTGTCAACCGCCTTGTAATGGCGGCCCTTCGTAGAAAATATGGTTTCCAATTCGGCCAATTCGGCGTAATTTCCAACCTGGTTGTACTGAAGTATTATGGAAATTCATAGCATCGCTGTACTTTAATTGTAAATCAGCGTATCCATTCCTTGCTAATTCTTCAGCTACTGCTTGGGATTCTTGCCAGCGATCATTGTTTTTAATTTTGCCCGGATTGTTAGCTACCCAACTAAATTGGTAAACTATCTTTGAGACCAAAGTTGTTTTGGTTTCTGTAACTTCTTTGGGTGCCGAAAAAACTCCGTCTTTAACAGTTTTAGTTTCGGTTACTTTTTGTGGTACTTTGACCACAGTTTTTTGGTTGACTACCGCGCAGATTGTAGATGGATATCTAGAATCTCTCATGCGATTAAGAGTAACCACGCCCACTGCCACTTTACCTTCTAAAGGTTCAGAGCCGGCTTCAAAATATATATTTCTTGCTAGACACTCAATATCCTTTTCGTTAAGGAATGGTGCCCTAACAACATTGACTGTAGTTTCCACGAAACTCTTAGTCTGATCAATCAGTTGATCTTTAAATGTTGCTTGTGCTAATTGTACTTCTTCTGCTACAACTACGGTGCTGCTTGCTACTAGTAATAACGATAATAAGATATTCTTCATTTTCGTTCTCCTTCGGTTCAACTGGACCGTTTCAGCGGATACCCGGGATGGGCACGGTGACAGGTGAATTCAGGAGTGTCTGTGACGACATCGGCGGCCTTCTTGGCTTTATCCTGGTTTATACTCGTGTCCGATAACTTGTAGTGAGTACAAACAATTCAATTGTCAACGAAGAGACTTTCCGATGGTCTCTTTCGAAACAGAAGTAAGATTTGGACAAACCTTACAACTGATGCGTGACTTACATTTATATCCCGGGACAAGCCCGTCCGGTGTTCGCTACTGCATTTACTTACTGAGTTTACTACGAGATGGCAAAAAATCTAGGCATTTCTGGCAATTTTTGCCATTAACTACTAATATAATGGCTTGGGCTGCGGCATTTCCTTGAGTTTTTGCCACATTTTGCTTTGTTCTTTAAGTTTAGCTTCTAATGTTCTATACTTGTCGCCTAGTTCTTTAAGTTCATCCCATTCTTTTTCTAATTCAGGATTTGGAACTAATATGTTTAATCGTTCTTCTAATGCTTCGATAGCTCGAGCAAGACTTTTGCCGTTAATTTCTATGTCAGCGTTTTCGCCATCCAACTGGATCTTAGTACTAGCGTTACTAACTCCGCTGCCAATAGTATATGGTCCAGTATTGGTGTTCAGCCCAGTTGCCGAAAACCCACCAAAGGAATACCCACCATTAGTTATTGTATTACTATACTTAGAGCTAGTAAGGGTTATAGTATCTTGTACATTAATATTATAATCATATCCTGTGCCTGTAAAAGTTATTGTGTCTTCTGTAGGTTCCGATGTTGTTGATTGTTGCGGCTTGTTAATGTTTTTAAGCGATTCACGAAGTTCTGCCAGTAACGCATCAGCATCGTAGTCTTTTTCCTTAGGGTCCATGTACCATCCTTATTATCAATCCATACTAATGTGTCACCTGGTTTCCAACCAAGAGTTTCACATATTTCATCGCCAAGGTCTAGTATATATTCGCCCTGCCGATTGGGGTCTTCGATTATTGTGCGTGTCCACATATTGTTAAATTATACACGATTTATTTGATAAGTCAACTGTTTTAGAAATAGATGTGCCGTTTGGCGTAACAGTCCCATATCAAAACATTATCCCACCCGTGCGTCCAAGTTACTATAAAAAGGCTAAGGGTATTATGGTCGTAGATATACAGTTTATTGTCGTCAACTCTAGCTTGTATAGAGCGGCTAGTTGTTGTCCATTTTTGTAAACGGTTCCGTGCGTCTGGATCCCTCATTATCACGGTATAGAGAGCATCACCGTTTTTAAAAACTGGTAAGGTCATTTACGTTCTATATCTTCTTCTATACAGTCTTCGCCGTATTGTATCTCAACGATCCTACAAGGTACATCAAATGGATTAGTCAATTGATGCCAATCATTTACCGCAATCTGATATTCTTCGTGTAATTCTAAATGCTTTGGTGTTAAAGTATATCCAGTATTTAGCATAGAGTGTACAACACAACTACCTTGGCTTACGATCCAATACTCAGATCGTTTAGAATGTTTTTGCATACTCAAACTCTTACCTGGATTGACTGTGAGCTCTTTGACCTTCATGCCGGGAATTTCATGTAGCACACGATAATATCCCCATTGGCGTTCTGTCTTGGGTGCTTTCCATTCTTCCAAGATCCAACTGCTTGAATTCTTTTTGTCTTCACCACCAACACCAAATATAAATTCTACATTATCGATAGTCATCTCTGGAATATTTTTAGCTGTACGATCGCCGCCATTGGCAAATATGATATGATCATCGGGGAATAATTTCTGTGCATTCTTAATAGCTTCAGTGGCAGTCCCATCGTCATCGTTAAACAATATAACTCCATCAACCATTTTAAGATTCTGTATGATGGTAGTGCGTTCGGTTATAGGCATAAAGGACCGACCTTTTTTACGCTCTAGCCAAGCATCGCTGTTAACTCCAACGATAAGTTTATCACCTAATTTTTTTGCTGATTCGAAATAGGAGATGTGGCCAGAATGTAAAGGGTCGAACCCCCCGGTTACTAGTATAATTTTTTTCATTTAGTGTAAAGTTTGGTTTGAATCTACGGCCGCTGTTAAATCAGACATCTGGAGAATGTGTCTAGCAAAATCTTCAGTTAGCTCAATGCGTTCTTGATCACATTCGCCAGCTAGGTCATCGCTTACACCTATCAAGCGCATTAAGGCACCCATATGGACTTCTTTGATACCATGTTTATGTAGTACCACCATGAGTTCCATAATGATTAACTTGATTTCCAGGTCTAATTCATCATCGGTCATACACTTAATTATCCAGATCAAAATTAAGTCGTGAAAAAGCGGCTATGAAAGCCGCTTTTCAAATACCGTCGAGTATTAAACTGCTGATTTGTCAGCAGCTTTAGCTGTGGTTTTTACACCAGTTGCCTTAACTTTAACTTCGCCTTTTTTGGCTAGTTTAGTTTTTTCAGCTACCTTGCTAGCCACAGCGTAACCAGCATCACCTTGTGTGATACCCTGTTCTTGAAGATACTGAAGAGCTTCAAGTTTGGACATTGCTTTTGGCAATTCTACAAGGTTTACATCGGTATGACCAGCACGATGTAGTGCTTTAATACGACTTACTAAATCGTTGGCAAAACGAACTTTAACTTCGCCTTGACGATTACTAGTACCTGCTACTGTAAATAAATTTTCTTGTTTCATGTGATGCCTTTCTTAGATGCCTGTTAAGTTAATTTATACTATCTACTACAAATACTATTATAGCTGAATTGAATATGTTAGTCAACCATATTAGTTGTTTTGGTTTACCAAAATCATTTTGCTTGTTCTTGGATAACCGTTTTGGTTTGGTCAATACCTTTATCCAACATACGGGCCACACCACTTACACCCACACTGGAAATTGCGATGCCAACAAAAACTCCTACCAAAAACTTAGTCATTTGACTCCTCCTCTTCCTGCTCTACAATATAATTTGGTTCGTATTTTTTACACCATTCTGCGTACTCACGCTCAAATCTACGATATTCGCGGGCATCCAGTTCAGCATCAGTCAACTGTTTGATTTCCATTATTTCACCTCGTATGGTTTATTCCAGCTACCAATATTCAAATGAATATAGTAGGCGCAATGAAAGTAATCAGTCATTGCGTCTGATTCGTCAAACCAGCCACGGCCAGCATTAAACCCTGTGCCACGACTTGGGGCGGTTTTGATAATGTTCATAACCTTGCCAAGAAATTCTGCGTGTTCGCCGTAATTGCCCAAATGATACTGATTAATTTGGGAGTAGCCTTTACCATGAGTAAAAATGCTATCAAAATTAACTGGGCCGGATTTGATAGTCACATCAACTGCCAAGCCGTTGTCTTTGCGAACACCAAATTTAAACTTTGGAAAGGCCGCTTTAAGTTCGTTACGGATTTGTGCGACATCATCTTTGTTAATATAAGCCATTTACTTCTCCTATTTGTTTACTGTAATGCAAGTATAAAGGATTTCGAATTCTTCGTCAACCAAATTAAAAGTGTGGGTCCATGTACTCGTGAACGCCTGGAATCAAGAAGCAATACTTACAACCAGTTTGGGTATAATACACACGACCATCCCGGGCTACTTTTTGAGTATATTTTGTACCGCGGTCTGTTGTGATAAATCGTTTGGTAATGCGAGTAATTTTACCATCGTAGTAACGATCGCCGCCAATTCCATGACTAACATCATCGCCAACTTTGTATGTTACTGTATTCATTATCAACTCCTTTTCATTTACTATACATGCAGTATAGCAAAATTGGAATTTGTCGTCAACCAAAATAAAACCCTGTTTTTAGCGGGGTTTTAAGGGCGAAAATATCGTTGTTTTTACACAACAGATACTAAATTTTCTTTGAATATCTGCCAGCAATTTTCCCAAGTCCAATGTTTACTAGATTCCTTAACTGCGTTACGATCTAATGGTAAGCATAGTTCTACAGCTCTTTTTAAATTCCAATCCATATATCCATTTACATCTGTATCAATGACATCTATAGGGCCTTGTACTGGAAATGCCGCCACCGGAGTTCCTTGCGCCATTGCTTCTATCATTACTAATCCAAAAGTATCTGCTGAGCTAGGGAATACAAATACATCAGCATTGTGATAATAGTCTACTAATTCTTGTCCTTGTTTATATCCTATAAATTTTGCTTGGGGTAACAGTTTGCGAGCTTCTCGCATATAAGGACCATCGCCAATAATAACTAAAGTATAATCATCTTGTAATACAGACAATTTGTCTAACCCTTTTTCAGCACTAACTCTGCCTACATTTAACACCATAGGACGACTGCGTTTTTCTCTAGGAGCAGGAGTTAGACTACGGTCAACACCGCGAGTCCAAATAACCATACGCTCAAATCTGTGTTTGGTTAACTCGTCCTTAATGGTATTAGTTGTAACCAATACTCGATGACTATTCTTATGAAACCATCGCAAGTACCAATAAGTCCAAGACTCGGGCATACCATACATTGCCTTTAGGAACTTGGCAAAATCAGTATGATAACTAGTATTATAAGGAATATGATTCCGCTCACACCACCACCTCGCAAAAAAACCTACTGGGCCTTCCGTAGCGATATGTATAAAATCCGGCTGTAACGCCTTAATTTTTTTACTGATACCGTGCGGCCAACAAAGGCGAACTTCAGGATAACCAGGGCAAGCAAAATTAGGGAACTGCCCGGGATCAATATATACAACATTATACCCAGCATCACGAGCATGACCTTCCAAGTTTTTGAAAGTTGTGACCACTCCGTTGATTTGATTGGGGACATTATCTGTTATGATGAGGATTGTTTTTGACATTGTGTTTGCGCTCGAAAGCCCTCAAATTTAAACCAGTATTTAACTGTAGCACGAGCTTGCTCGCAAGTCTGTTCAGTAGGAAATTCAATGCTTGCTCTTCCTGGAACGTCGTTTGGATTGTTTATGTTTACCGCTAGAATTATCAACAACCACATTATGCAATCTGCCTCCGACAGTAGTCTACAATTTCTCGAGCCATGTCTTTATCACAGTATTGATCTATACCTTCAAATCCCGGAGACGAATTAACTTCGCAGACCTTAAAACCTTTACGATCAAATAGTAAATCAACCCCGGCAATCTGTAAACCTAACAACTGAGTAGACTTAACTGCAATTTCATCAATCTCCGGAGTAATAACATAATCTTCCCCCGTGCCGCCACTGCTGATATTGGCACGAAAGTCTCCGTCGGGTGCAGTGCGTTTCATAGCGGCTCGAGTCTTTCCGCCTATGACCCATACACGCAGATCGGCACCTACCTCGGCATCCACATACTCTTGAACTATTAAACTTTTTTTGCTTTTGAGATTTTCTAGCAGTTCCATAAGATCTTTAAATTCTCGTTTGCTGTGGCAAAGATAAACCCCTCGACCTTTACTGCCCGAAATTACTTTAACTACACAAGGATAGCCGATTTCTTTTTGAACTACATCGGGGTCAACTGGAAAATTAACCAACATGGTTTTGGGGATCGGAATACCGTTGCTGGCTAGTACCTGACTGGTCATTAGTTTGTCTTTGACTTTGAGAATACTGTCAGCATCGTTAATGACCGGCACACCAAACTTTTCAAATTGTCGAATAACGGCCAAAGTAAAGTAATTAGATCCGGCACCGGTCCGGGTCAAGACCAAATCAGGCAAGCTGACTCTTTTGCCTTCATACAAGATACTTTTTTCACTGTTTCGACTTACTACAATATCAAATAGTTTAGGGCGCAACACTCGTGCTTCGATGTTTTGATCAGCAAAGGCCTGCCCCAGACGAGTGTTTTCATAACTTTCGTCTTGGTTATTGTAGTACAGGATCCAGACTTTTTTCATTCTGCATCAGCTTCGTCGTCAGAGTCAGTGGGGTCTTGTGAATCATCTTCTTCTATAACTACCGGTGCCGGATTGGCAAACAGTTTACTGAACCAGTTAACGCGATTAAAAAAGTTAAAAAATGACATGGCTGTGTTCTCCTAAGATTAAGTTGTTATTATACAGGATCTTTGTCCTGTGTCCAAGTGATAATTTGCCATTTACCGTCGTGATGTTCTACCAGGGCAGTCATTGACTCAACCCAGTCACCATCGTTCATGTACGTGATACCGTCTATGTCTTTTATTTCGGCGTGATGTATGTGTCCGCAAATCACACCATCATAGCCACGCTTACGGCAATACATAATAAGATTACGCTCAAACTGAAACATAAAGTCCGCAGCTTTTTTAACTTTGTGTTTGAGATACTTAGAAAGACTCCAATATCCTAATCGTAACTTATGACGAACAGCATTGAATTTTGAATTTAAATCTAAAACGAAATCGTATAGCTTATCGCCTAAAAATGCTAGCCAAGGTGCTAGTCTAGTAATGCCGTCAAACAAGTCTCCGTGTGTAACTAGATAGTGCCGGCCGTCTGCTCCGATATGTTCTGCTTGATTAACGACTTCAATTAATCCAAACCCAATACCCAAAGGTATTAAAGGGCGCAAAAATTCATCATGGTTGCCGGCCACATAGACCACTCTAGTGCCGCGTTTGGAATGGCCCATGATACGACGGACTACATTAGTATGGCTTTGTTTCCAACGCCACTTGTTTTGTTGAATTTTCCAAGCATCAATTATATCGCCTACAAGGTAAAGAGTTTCGCAAGTATTATTTTTAAGGAAGTTATTTAGTGCTTCGGCTTTGCAGTCGCGAGTGCCTAGATGAACATCTGAGATAAAAATTGAACGGTAAGTTCTTTCGGACATGCCATATTTACCGCACAATTGGGTTGATAATGATTACGCTTTTATTACTTAACAGATTCGGTGTGTTTGTGCTTCAAACTTTTTTTAATAGTTTGAACCAAAACTCTTTTGCTTTTTTCATATTGTGCTCTACTTCAGCTCTGTTCAATTTCAAAATTAATTTTTTAGTTTTCATTTTATTATTCCTTTGTAATATAACTGTAACACAAGTATATATCCTAAGTCAACCATAAAATTATTACAATAAAAAAAAGGACCTTTTGGTCCTTTAGTACTGGTTACGAGCTCCAGCGATACTCTATATGTGTATCCGGTTGAGTTATTTAATAGATCGAATATTACAATTTGATTAACTGTTTAATACCTTTGCTACTGAATTAATCACTGCGGCAATACGACCAATATCACGAAGTTGTTCTACTGTATAGCCCATCTTCTTCAATCCTTCGTAGTGTGCCCGAACGCAAAAGTGACACTTGCCTACAATGCTAGCGGCTAAAGAATAACTTTCAAATCGTTCTTTAGTAGTTCCGCCGTGACTAGCAATAGCATTCATGCGTAACTGAGCTGGTAAGCCTTTTAAGCTATCATCTTCGGCCATTTCAACATATGGGTACCATGTATTGTTTTGTGCCATAATAGCACTAGCTGTCATCGCGGCGTCTCGCTCAACGGTATCTTCCATACTTGACTGTATAAATGTAACGAGCTTTCCATTACCTGTTGCCATTGCAGCGGCAAGGGCGCAACCGTTAGCTTCAACAATATCAAGAGTACTACGATTGATAACACCGTCGAGATTAAGTCTTGTATCTTTAGCATAATCAGGTAATGCCTCCTTGATTGTATCCACCCATGACATTACAATGTCTCCCCGCCTACTGTACGGTTACATGCACATAATTCGCCAGTTTGAAGTGCGTCAAGAATACGCAGAGTTTCTTCTGGACTACGACCAACATTTAAATTGTTTACAGTAACGTGCTGAATAACATTTTCTGGATCAACAATAAATGTAGCACGAAGCGCCGCACCTGCCGGAGCATAGAATACGCCTAACTGTTCGATTAAACTTAATTCGCCACGCTGGGTGTCGGCAAATTGATTGTGAGTGATTTTTTGTAAATCACTGTGTGCTTTTTGCCAGCTAACTTTACAGAACTCATTGTCTGTACTACCTGTTAGCAATACAGCATCGCGATCATCAAAGTCACGAGTTAATTTGTCGTAAGCAACAATTTCTGTTGGGCAAACAAATGTAAAATCTTTTGGATAGTAAACGATTACCTTCCATTTACCTGGAAATGATTCTTCGGTAATATCAAAGAACGCATCTTCTGGTTGTCCTGGGCGAACGCCGGTTACTACAAACTTCTCTAATTTATGTCCTACTGTTTTCATATACATCTCCTTAAGTTAAAATTGGTATCTCAGTGTTTCTACTGATATATTACTATAGCATTATATATCGCTTAAATCAAGCAAAATTAACAATTTTTTCAATAATTATTTTAATAACGGTTATTGATTTTTTTAATAATGCTAGTGAACCGATTCGTCTTCGTACCCAGCAAATACATTAAGACCACGCTCCGTGGCCCTGTCCATTTCCTGTTCAAAAGCAGCATCAGCTACGAGTTCAAACATTTCATCAATTTCTCGTTGAGTTAAATGTTCTTCGCCAATTAAGCCGGCAAATACAGCTTCTGCTACCATCAATCGATCGTCAGTCATTGTTACTCCGTTGGTTGAAATCGTTCGCTAAAGGCGTCTAATAGACAGGAATACTTTTCCCCAGTCTTGATTTTGGTATAGTGTACTATCAATTCTTTATCCAGTTGAATGACTTCGTTAACTTGGAATATTTGTCCATCTGCTGATTTAAATTTTTTTGCCATCATACTATTTTTCCTAATTGTAAAACTTTACACACTTAAACTTTTGAACTTTTAATTCTGCGCCTGCTCGCATACAAGCGGCCAAGCCATCGTCATTACTTGTTGCATAAAACTTATCTACAGGAGTCCATTTCATCACAGGTATCGATCCTTGATTAGAAAATACTACCCAAGCTATAAGTAAATAACCCATTATTGTGCCTTGGCCAATCTGCGTTCGCGATTAGCATGCCATGCGGCATCTAAATTGGCATCTAATTTAATTTTTTCATATAAACGATCCATAACACCAGCACCTTCGTTTTTATGCCCTAATTCATAAAATTCATAATCCACCGTCCACTTTGGAGTGATGGTCATTTTAGCATCCGCATCGTGTAGTACGGGTAACCGTAACCATTCTGCCATAAGTCGATTTAATACTTGTTGCCAATATTTTTTAGCCCAGTTGGACTTGGTATTTTTCAAAGCGGCACGAGCGGCGTCCATGCGGACACCTAATCGTTCGGATTCTTCGCCTAGATATCTAAAATCTTTCATACACCCTCTTGTACATGGAGTTCTTCAACCAGCTTGTGTGATAAATTAAGTGCCATCATAGCGCCTAGATAAACTAATCTGCGCTCATTATCATCACCTGTACAGTTTTCTGTCATTGACATCAACTCTTCAAAACTGCCGGGGGTAACAAACAAGCCACTGCGTGGAATTGGATTTTTCATTTTGACTCCTATGGTAAGTTAATACAGCTATTTTAACTTAAATGGAATTAGTTGTCAACTCCACTTCATTATAAAGGAAAGATAGTCCTTTTCGGAGTCAAAATAGAAGATATATTCACCATTTTTGGTATGACTACTTACTTCTACTAGTTGCCATCGCCAGTCATTTGGTAATTCCCGTTTACACCAATCTAATATTTGTTCAATTACCCCAAATGATTTAACAATTTTATGAGCATGATTGTAGCCTTCTTTTGGCTGTATAAATTCACCTTGTGCGATCAAATTATCACCTCGCTAAATTTTAATTTGAATACTAAAGCATCTTTTGGATCTTTGAACGCCCAATCCATGCGTGTATTGCTTATATCAGTTATATAGCGTTCACCAGGCAAGCCAAATAATTCTATAGCATCAATACAGATATGATCCCAACGCATAACATCGTCTGGATTATTAAGTTTTACTGTCATGATATGCGTGTACTCAGGGTCTCGCAATGTATGTTTTCTTTATGTAATCGTCGATTTGTTCAGTAGGCCAGGTTGTGTAGTATAATAAGTTATCAGTAATACCAAATCTGTTACAAAAACTTTGCCCGTACCTAATACCGTGTAAACAGTCCCATATAACATCTTTTAACCAAAGGTCATAATCTTCTAGATCTATAAAGCCAGCACTTGCTTTTAGTGCTGTATCGTTGTGGTTGATTATGTGATTTGTCATTTGCTCGAATACTATAGTCATATACTATTTTAACACACTTTCTCCATTGTTGTCAACTTCAATCCAAGTATAGTCGCCCAACCATTTTACACGACAAACATATTCAAAATAATCTGGTTTGGTTGTTGACCATTCATCTGGTCCTGTTTGAACTAATAAAGTTCCACCTTTCCAATTATCTATTACTAACCAATAGCATTGTCCGTGATAAATTTGAAACGAATATTTGGCCGCATGAACCAAATCGGTAATATCCAATCGTTTTTTAACTTCATCAGCTTGACGTTGTAATAACTCTACCAATTCCATAATACGATTGTATTCTTGCTTGGCATGGATGCGGGCAACGTTGACCATGATGTCCTTTTGCTTTTCCACAGGAATAAGGTCAAATGCTGGTCCACCAACTTCGGTTGGGTATGGTATTATATTCTTGTTGAAAAACTGAATTAACCCACCCGACGATGTGGAATCGTAACTTTTGCGTCCATCGGCAAGATTAGATTTTTTCTTGCTTTTAGGATTGCGGGGATCGTCGGGTGGTAAGGTTAGTCCCATAAATTTTCAAAATACCGACCAAAGAGTCTAAATCCATTTGACTTACGATCTTGCCATTTAGCGTGTCCTTCTTTATCATATTTCACTTTGCTTACAGCATTGGTCATGTCATCCAACCATTCATCGTTTCCTGCCTTATAACTATCATATGCTGAATGATCAAAGAACTGACCTTCGGCATCATCTCGAACTTTTTGTTCAAATGCCCAAATCATTTCATCCAAGATCCAGTCCCAACGCATAAAATGTAGACTATCAATATCCCATTCATTCTCCTTGGGCTGAGCCATATGGCTACGGAGGTATTCGGGCACATCTTCATCATCTGTATGTGGAGCTCCGTTTTTATCTTTCTTAAGTTGTTTGAGTCCAGGTAAAATAATGTCAGCTAGAGTATGATCAAAACTCCAAGTGTCCCAGCGATCAAGTTTAACTATATTAATTTGTGGATGAATAAGATCCAATATCCAACGAATGGCACAACTGATTGGGCTAATATAGTGTGTGGCTTGTTCTACCCAAGCAGGATGGTCAACATAGTCTTTATCTTGGATAATGCCCCTGTTGCGACCACACTTACTCCATGCAGTCCAAAAGAATACATACTCTATAATAGTGTACGGACTGATCCAATGATTGCGATAACAACTCTTATAAATTTTCATGTTTTATTCCTGGGTCCTTAATGCCTAGTGTAACTGGTGCGTGATCAACATAATCACCCTTGTCATCTGTATAAAAGAACGCATCAGAGTCTATGATTTTAATACGCATATCACTATGACGAAGATCGTAATCTACAAAGTCGTGCCATAGATCGTAGATTCTAAACACATAGCGATCACCGCCACACCAAATCAAGTAGCCTTCGCGACCGTCAGCTGATTCAATTTTCATTACCAACTCCCGTCATCTATCCATATTCGGACAATTAAAAATAACCAACCACAAGAGCAAGTCCATTCATTAGGACCAGCCCACTCTTGAACATCTTTCCTAGCCCACGGCACAAAACGCCAGTGCATTGGATTAACTGTTAGTGTAACACATAAACCAGAATAGGTCAACCACTTCAACATGCGAAGTCCTTTAATAATTCTTCGATTAGTTTAATTCTTCGTGTGTTGCCCACAACATCATTGGGATGAAGCCAATATCCAGTTGGGTTAGATTCAGATTTAGGATTCTTTTTCCATTCCTTTAATTCCGTTTTCAAAGCATCTCTGTAATTTTTAAGAGATAGAACGGTTATTTTATCTGCTGTTTCGATATCAAGTTCTATTCGTTTCATCAAACCTCCAAGTATTGTAATTCAAAATAGTCAGCACGAGTTTCGTAACCAAAATAACCACGGGGATTACATACTACCCGAGTACCTTTAATCATGTAGTCACTGTTATTATGCATGTGTCCGTGTATCCAAAGTTTAATCTGTGGATGATCCATGACGAATTCTGTTAGGTCAGAATAAAAATTACCATTCATTAAGGTATCATTGTGATAAGCGGGCGATACGCTACTAAAGGAGGGAGCGTGGTGTCCTACTACTACAAACTTTTGGTCCAGTTTGCCCTCAACTACTTGCCGAATATAATCCAACATAGCATCGTGATCTTTGAGCGTATCTTCTGGCTGAAGTCTGCTCATATAGCCGCCACCGCTGTAACCATGAGCACTATTTTTAATTTCTTTGTAGTCGTTCATACTTTGGCCAGCATGCCACATGGTCAATGGGTCTCGCTTGTTCATGTTGGTCCAAAGTGTTCCGCCGATAAAGATAACATCATCGATGGTTACAGTTTCTTTTTCTAACAAGGTAATATTGGTTAGGCCCAAGTCATCAAACATTTTTTGTAACAAGTCTTTACTGTTAAGAAAATCGCCAGTATAGTGTTCGTGATTGCCGAGTATGTAAATTACTTTTGGGAATTGAAAGGACACTCTTTGGAAAAAGGCTTGAAATCTTTCCCCAATATAATTGGTTTTAGCACAATCTTTGGCCACACAGATATCACCGGCTAATATTAATATATCAGCTTTTTCTTTGTTTTCTAATACAATGTCTCCAAACTCTAAATGGATGTCACTTGCTAATGCCAGCTTCATTCAATTCCTTTAACTGATTACGCAATTCCTCGATTAATTCCTTTTCGCCACTAGCTAGATATGCTGTCATATCTGGATAACGAGTTTCAAATGCCCTTTTAATTTCTGCCATGTTAACGCCTTGACAGATAAATTGCTTGTCTGTTTCACCGTAGCAGTATAGTTGTCCGTTAACTCGCTCAATAAAGACTGGCATTAGCTTATCTTTAACTTGATCGATGTGTCGATCAAGCTCGGACATTACTTTTCTAATTAAATTTCGAATGTACAAGTATAGTAGTATAAACGATAAAATAACACCAGTAAGTACACCAGAGAAAAAACTTATATCATATTCACTCATTATTAACTCCAAAATGTTGTTTAATTGCTTTACCTATGCCAAGAGTAACACCTTCGACATCTGAATTATGCTTATTAGCAAATTCCGCACATTCTTGTACAATTAACTCAGCAAACTTATTTAAGCGTTCTAAGTCTTTAGCATCTCCTTGGATATTAGCCCTTTGGATAGTCCACACAAGGTCAGCTTGTTTGACAAGTTCTTTAATGCGTTGGTTCATCCTACTACCCTGATCTTATCAACGGGTACTTGGAACCGACCCTGTGCTGTGTCCACTGTTATCTTCCCAATTTGTTTGCTACGTACGGTGCCAGTATAGTTAACACCACTGCGTCCTACAAAACGGACCCAAGCATCCTTTACTATTTTGCTACGCTCTAAGCGCACAGCGGCATCTTGTCTTTGTCTCAAGACTGTTAGTACGGCGTCATAGTCATCCAAGGTTAGTTCGGCGCCTTCTATAGACCTAAGTATGGCATCCACTGATACATTAAACTTAGGTTCTTCTATTACATGGTCTAATTCGTTAATCATTCGTCAACTCCAAATCGTTGTTTAATAACTTCCGCTACAGCTGGTGTTAATCCTGCCTGGGCAATGCTAACACATTCCTTAATAATTGCTTCAACTTCATACACTGGTACCCACTTGCCCGATATATCTGTTTTAATTTTTTCATTCATCAATTTCTAACTCTATTTCCTGTTTAATCATATCATACATGCATGAATAGCAAGTCGGACAAAATGCCACAGGCAGTATGCCAAAGTAACCTAATACTCCGCCTTCGTCCTCGGTAAATTCACAAGAGCATACATTACATTTATGCTCGTTGCCTACATGATCAAATCCTTTAATCATCGGTTCAATCCTTTATCCTCGACACCTTGTTTATACCACTCAGTTAACGGTTCTTCCTCTTCGTCATCTTCCCAACCCCATTCCTCACGAACTTTTGCTCTATAAAGCTCTGGGTCGCTGTTATGATCTAAGCTGTCATCGTCAAAGTACTCACCATCATATGTAGCTGTACCAACAAACCCTACACCAGGTTCAAAGTAATCCAATTGGAATGTTACATTGTCCTGACTACGAGCCCAAGTTTCAAATGCTTGAACAGGTGGCGAACACGCTGTACTAAACCCAAACTCTATTGAATCATCATTGCCATCGTCATTTATTGTAGGAGAAGCGATGTCCCATTTCGTACCCCAGTTTTCAACATTCCAAGAATACCAATCGGACTCGCCTGTAAAGTTAGGTTGGGGTACCATCCAGTTTAACAACTCTGAATCTTCGCTTTCTAGGATGTCTTTGATCTCTTTGATTACACTTGTTGGGCCAGTAATTGTGGCCATGTTATCACACCAATTGGGCACGTCGCTTCTCCTTACGGTTTTCAAAATATTGTTCGTGTTGAACCCATTCATCGTTGACTAGAAATCCCCAGTCCCTGCGCTTTTTACCAGGCATGAACAATGTCCAGCAGGTCTTTCCGGGTTTCAATTCAATCCTGTGATAGGAATTGGCAGAACAACACCGGAAGTGTCCTGGACCACGCCACTTTTGTACTTCGCTGACCATTTCATCACATTCGTTAAAGTACGGAATATATTCGTAGTAGCCACCCCAAAGTATAACGGTAAAGTAGGGCCATGGGTGATCATGAACATCATCTGGGTCGCCTTTAATAAACTTGTGTAGGAAGATGTTAAATGGAAAGTGTTGCCGATCCTTTAAAAACAAGTAATAGCGTTCCAAATACGGCTCGCCATCTTCCCTGTCCATAATGACACGGTATCTACCAAAATATCCGAAGAGTTTTTTAAGCATACACCTATTTTAACGCGAAAACATTATGTTGTCAAGCAAGGATTTGCTCAGTTTGGCGATAAATAAGTCTGAAGTACCTATCTATCAAAGGAACGAATAAGATGAAAAAATTAAATTTTGTAGCGGGAATGGCAACAATCATAATGGCATTGACACCATTTATTGCCGCCGCTCAAACAAGTACCCAAACTCCGGTTAATATCACACAGTTAAGCAGTTATGGTGGTGGAACACCAGCTCAATTCGGTAATTGGGCTAATTTGAATACAACATTCACATTTACCACACAGAACACTACCAATGCCAATTTCTGTCAGGCTAATTCAGCCAACCCAACATTATTCCCTGCTAATAGTTCTTGTGTAAACAATCAGAATGCGGCACAAGCCACAGCTTCACAGGGTATCTATGCTAACTCACGCTGGGGTACATACAAGCTCAATAACAGTCTAACTAATTTTTTAGCTTGTAGTCCTAGCATTACTCTTACACCCACAGGCGGCCCTGCTAGTACCTATTGTTTGTTAGAGTTCCATTTCCATGGTCCTTCCGAACATTTTGTCAACAACTCAGCTACAGACTTAGAAGTACATTTTGTTTTTGCTAGATTGTCCGATACAGCTTCAGCTCCTGGATTATGCCAAAGAGATTCTCTATTGGTGCTGGGATTCCGTATGGTTGGTAATGGTTCAACACCAAATGCGGCATGGGCTAATGTATTCAATCAGTTGTCGCCTGGCACACTACCTGCCACAGCGACAGGAGCAGGACCAAATACTCCAGTGACTTTTAACATCTATAACATGATGGGCAATATCAATCCTAACACAGCACCAAGTTATAGATACTTAGGCGGATTGACAGCTCCTATTGGGACTGGCACATTAAGTGCGGCTAGTACCTGCGTAGCAGATACAAACACATCCAGTTTACCAGCAGCTCCTCCCGCTTCAGCTGGCCCTGCCTGGTATGGCAATCCACAGCAACAATTAAACACTGGATTGTATCCACAGATCGTAGCATGGGTATTATTCAAACAACCTATCCCACTATCTGTAGCACAAGTAAATGCGTTTAAATCTGTGTTCGCTGATGGTAATGCTCGCGGAGTACAACCAATATTAAACAGTACTCCGATTTATTATGCGAATCCAAATTAATAAGTTGTTTAGTATGTAAAGAAAAAGCCCCAGAGATTGGGGCTTTTTGTTTTTAAATACCGCCGAATGGGGTATTTAGGTAGGAATTAACCTAATAGGCCCACAGACAAAGCCTTGTAACCAGCAGCGATCAACTCGCGGCTTGGTTTAGCAATAGCATACTCAGTAACGTTAACGCCGTTACCAGCTTTACGGCTGATAGTTGCTACGCAGAAACCGTTTGAACGGATGCGTGAGATTTCAGCGCCCAAATTCTTAACGCCAAAACGCTTTTGAGCAGCAGAAGCTGTCAAAGTCTCGCCTTGTTGCAATGCTACTTGTACCTTAAAGGTTTTTGTATCGCGTGAATATTGATATTTCATTTTAATGCCTTTCTATAGTTAATAAACGTAGCTGTTTTTACACAGCATAGGACTAGTATACACTGACTAACTTAGTAAAACAAGCAAAACGGTGGAATAAATTGGTTGATTCTGCCAAAACTTGCTATATCCCGTTTTAACTAAATAATAGAGCTAACCAAGGATAACCTAGATGTCCCAAATTATTATTAACACTGGAAATATTGCCAACGATGGTACCGGTGACCCACTTCGTACCGCATTTAATGATGTAAACAACAATTTTACACAAGTTTTCACTGCCGGTCCCGTTGGAAGCAATATCGCTATTACCAACAATACTATACAAGTTACCAATACTAATGGCAATTTAAGATTAGCCACAAACGGTGTAGGAGTCATAGTTCCTGCCGCTAACTTTGTTCCAGATATTCCAGGTGCTCGTTCTATTGGCGCAGCGACTAATCGGTTTAATACAATTTACGCTCAATATTTAAATGCTACTACCGGAACTTATAGTGGTAATGTATATATTTCTGGTAACTTAAATGTAGTTGGTAACACAATTACTAACAATTATTCTAATGCTAACATAGCTAATCTTACCCTTACACTAGCCGGTGGTAGTTCGAATGCGATATTGGCTAATGGTGCTGGTATCATAATTGACAGCGCCGAGGCTAGTTTTGTTTATAATTATAGTGCAAATTCTTGGAACAGCCCTATAGGAATAACTGCGCCAACGTTTATCGGCGATGGCAGTCAATTAACCAATGTCAATGCCGTAGTTGATGCCAATACTTTGATAGGTAATACTTTAAGTTCAACAGTAGTATTTTCAAATTTAACTAGCTTTGGTAGTGTTACTGGAATTTCGGCTACTGGCAACATTTCAACTACGGGTAATGTTTATGCTAATGTTATAATTGGTAATGTTATCAATGGAAACTTTGTAGGCGATGGTAGCAGTCTTACCAATCTTACAGCTAATGCTATCATTGGCAATGTACCATATGCTCTTAACGCTAATGCTGCTTATACGGCTAATTTAGCAGCACTAGCTACACAAGCTATCAATGCCGACACGGCTTTGTTTGCTATCAATGCTAACTTGGCCGCATTTGCCAATGTAGCAACTTCAGCACAAACTGCCAACACAGCTAGTTATTCCGTTCAATCAGACAATGCTAACTCAGCTGTAGTTGCTGGCATGGCGTATCAACTGTCTCCAACTGCCAATATATCTGTTACTGGTAATATAACAACAAGTGAATATTTCATCGGGAATGGCAGTCAGTTAACTGGCATTGTGGCTGTATCAGATTATGGAAATGCCAATGTAGCAGAATTTTTACCAACTTATACCGGCAATATTGGTGCTAATGTTGTTACAGCTAATTACCTAGCTGGTGACGGTAGCAACATCACAAGCATACCTGCTTCAGGTACCACAGGATATGTACAAATCAATTCACAAGGTCTTTTGAGTACATATGGTGGCACTCCTTATGATACCTATAGCACCTTATCTTTTGATGGTAGTGGGTTGGTTAATATCAACGGCACATCTGCGTTCGCACAAGACAATAATATGCCTTACATCACAGTCAACACTCCCAAAGTACAGAGTGAGGACTACGGCATAATCGCAGGACCGGCTATACAGGTAGTTGGTTACGATGACAACTACAATACCCCTCGTAGCGCATTCTTAAGTCTCATAGACAGAGCTGATGCGACACAGCAATGGGATTTTGGTATCCTTGGATACGGTAGTAATAACTTTACATTAAACAATTCAACTGGTAATAGTGCTTGGGTATTTGGCACAGATGGTAACTTAACTTTACCAAGTAACGTGGCTAGTATTAACTATGCCAATGGCGATCCTTATGGTGGTTATCCTAGCGGCAACTCTGGAGCTGTGCAGATAAATTGGTTGGGTGCTTTCAGCAATCAAGGCGGTACCCCTGGAGATACCTACAGTACCTTACAGTTTGACAGCAACGGAATACCGACCCTGGATGGCACCACAGCATACCAACAACGAGTTGATTACTCACCATACTTACAAGTTCTTGCTCCTAGAGTAGAAAGCACAGACTTTGGCATTGTAGCTGGGCCTGCTATCCAAATAACTGGATATGCTGACGAAGTTTTTTATAACACACCGCGTAGTGCTTATCTTTCTGTACAAGATCAAGCCACGGCAACCCAACAATGGGATTTTGGTATTCTTGGCAACGGTAGTAACAATTACAGTATCACGGATAGAACCAATGGTAATGTCTGGACCTTTGGCACGGATGGCAATATAACATTACCAAGCAACATAGCTAGCATCAACTATGCCAACGGAGATCCTTATGGTGGCGGTGGTGGCAATGCCAACACAGGTAATGTAACCTTTGACAACCAAGTGGTTGTGGGCACTGGTGACGACGCCGGTGCCGGCGGCTTGTATCTAGCTCCTGGAAATACCAGTGTGGGCAATTTACAATATCTCAGGGTGCGCGGTGGAGATTATCCCACACATATACACTTTGATACCGGCAATAATCAATATTTTGATCAATATCTTGGTGATGACTATAAGTATGTCAAATTATCTAACACCGGCAGTATTACGATTAATAGTAATGACTACATAGGTAACTCTGCTCAATGGTCATTTGGCACAGATGGTAGCACAATATTCCCAAATGCTACGTTATATGATGACATAACCGGAACTACTTTATCAACAGCCAATAGTTTAAATTTAGCTTCGCCATCAGCTGTAACACTAGAAAGCGGTGGCGGGCTCGGACAATTAAACTTAATACAAGATGATGCAAATAATACAGGTCGTCTTGAAATAATCTTCCAAAACGGAATGCCTGGCCAGATATGGACATTTGATGAAACTGGCGGTAATTTGACATTACCCAACGATACTGTTATAGGCAATGCGGTTAGTCAGACCACACAAGGTCCAGCCGTAAATTCATTTGGCAGTGATAGCTATACAGGCACATTCACCACACTGGACTACGCCAGTCTTGATACAACCTGGACTGTTAACGGCCCCGGCGTTGTCAACGGCACCATACAAGCCATTGACGCAGCTGGTCAGACTATAATTTTAACTAGAAGTGTAGGTAGTCCACAATTCCAAAATGGTCAAAGTTATACATTTAGCGGACCACTGGTTAGCGTTGGTACTAAAATTACAGTAAACAGCAATAATTGGCTGTTTGGCACAGATGGTACATTAACAACACCAGGTGGATCTGGAGTTGTTGGTGGATTTATTTTTGGTGCTCCGGGCGAAGGAGCAGGTGTAAGCAACGGTGGTACAGGTTATCAACAATTCTTTGTTCAAGGTGACGGTGCCTTTGTACAAACCAGTGTAGATAATGCTGGCACAGTATTCAACACCTGGACCTTTGGCCTAGATGGTAAGTTAACATTCCCAGCTGATGGGGGTGTTTTAGGCAACACTGGAATTAGCTTTGAATCAGCTGTTGATGGAAATACATCAGGTCTGTATACTACTGGCAACATAACAGAAGGCGGTAACACATACTTATATGCCACTAATAAGGTTTATGTTCGTGCCAATAACAACGGCACTACTCAAGATTGGACCTTTGGTGCGGATGGCAACTTGACATTACCAGACATTGCTAATCCAAGTATTAACTATGCCAACGGTCAACCTTACGGTGGTAGTGGTAGTTCTGCTGCGGCCGGTAATGCGGGTGATATTCAGATTAATGTAGCCGGTAACATTGGCGCTGATTCTTCATTGCGCTATGTTGATAGTGGCGGCGAGATGACTCTCTATGCCGATTATATGAATACCAGTACTGTGTTTACTAACGATATACTCGGAAGCGGCAACGATATAACTATAACAGCACAGTTTGGTAATACAGTTACATTTGACACAACAGGCGGAATAACTACACTAGGTAATGTTACAGCTAACATCTTTCATTTAGCTAATGCTGGCGCGAATACTACCAGTGTTATTCAACGCAATCAAAATCCACCATACGGTAGTGAACAATATGGTATCGAGTTATTAACAACAACCGACGATGCTAATGTATTCAGTAGTATTAGTGCTGGCCCAGATTATGTAACATTACAAAGTACCAATGCTGGCAATGCCAATGTTATAGCACAAGGCGGGTATGGTGTTACTATTAGTACAAGCAATGCCACCGGAGCAGCAATTAAAGAATGGTCGTTTGTATCAAGCGGCGATGCATACTTCCCAGGCTCATTGGACACAGATGGTAATGTATTATCTCAAGGTCAAGTATCTGCTATTGGTAATATAACTACCGATGGCTATTTTATTGGTACATTTATTGGCAATGTTACAGGCAATTTCGTAGTTCCTGGCGCTAATACCCAAGTATTGTTTAATACCAATGGTAATGCTGATGCCAAAGCGGGCATGACTTTTGTTGACGGTCCTAATCTCTTTACAGTATTAGGAAATGTACAAGCTAAAAACTTGATCGGTAATCTAAGCAATGGCGGCAGTAAAATTAGTGTGGCCAACAACGGCAATATTACTGTTGGCGTGGGATCATTTGGTACGACCTATGTGACTATCGCTCCAGCGTTGCTCAGTGTAACTGGTAATATTATAACTAGTGGTAATATTACTGCTGTTGGTAATGTAACTGCCGGTAACATTTTGGCTAATAACATTGGTAATGTTGCTACATTAAACTTAAACGGCAATGGTAATACCGTACTTTACGGCAACGGTGTGTTTGCTGCGGTAACCGGCGGTAACGGCAATGCAAGCACCGGCAATGTGACCTTTGATAATATCAACATCATCGGTACAGGTAATTTACATTTACAGCCAGATCCTGCTAATAGTAGTGCTTATTTAGATATCTTCCTAACTGGTGGCGCAGGCCCAGACATTCATATTGCCGGCAACGGTGAAAATGTCATCATTGGCCGTGATGCAGGTGCCAATGTTTTAGTAGCGGTTGATGGCACAGTTTCTATACAAGCTGATGCAGGAACCCCATATACTTGGACATTTGGCTACGATAGTAACTTGACTATTCCAGGCGCAATCCTTACTAACAGTAATAGTCAATTAGAGTTAACAGAATCTGCCAACACAGCTTACCTTGGCACTACTGCTGATGACTCTACAGCATTGTATTTGACTGCGACTGCAGCACAATTATATGCCAATGGCGAGGTCAGCATTAGTTCTAATGTTGGCGGTGGCAATATTCATGGTTGGGCATTTGATGTAGATGGTAACACAAACATTCCTGGCGACATTATTAGTTTTGGTAATATTGGTATTACCGCTAATGTTGGCGGAACTCTAAAAAGTTGGGCATTTGATAGTGCTGGTAACTTAACTACACCACAAGGCGGTTATATTGGGTCTGCTGATGCTAAAGGTCAAGGCACTATGCTTAGTGGTGGCACAGGTAATCTTACAAGTGTAACTAGTTACTATGCTGATGCTCCTGGAATATATTCTAGTTGTGTGACCGCCACTCCCGATGGCATAGTAGACATTACAACATATGGCAACGGCACTGGGCAACTAGGACAATGGTCATTTCAGGGTGCTAATTTATTATTGGCTCCACAAAATATTTCAAACGTCGCAGGTGAATCGGCCATTCTTGCTGGAACAAGAAAAATTATCAACGGTCAGTACTCAGGAGCTAGTTACGGATATTCAGCTGTACTTGCAACAGGCGGTACTCCCACAGTGGCCTACACAGCTACCAATGAGTATGTTCAAAGTGTTCGATTAACTTTTGCTGTTGAATCTGTTGGTACAGCTTCCCAGTGGGAACAGTTTGATATAGTAGCAACTAAGAGCCTTGATACCCCAGGCACGGTAAATTTTGTTGTCAGCAACAGAATTAAAGGTCGTGCGTCAATCTCAGACACAACAGTTACAGCCACTATCAATGGTTCAAACGAAATTGAAATTTCACTCAACTTAGATGCTGGTCAAACCAGCGGCTGGTCCAGCTTTGATGCTGTAGAATTTGGTGTCATGTTCAATTAATAGGAAAAATAGCTAATGTCACAACAACCTTTTTCGTCCGATAACGGATTTAGCACAACTGGTAATATAACTGCTCTAGGTAATCTCAATTTAGGAAATACAGGCGCAAATTCAAGTCTTAATATGAGTGGTGCGGGCGCTGGCAATGTAGTTGGATATCAAACCATGTTGAGTGTAGTCTCTGATGATGGAGCCCCATATGCTATCACTGTACAGAACGCAACAGCAGGACTGGGTAAAGGATTGGGAGTTTATGTTGAGGATAATGGTAATATTGGATTAGAGACTTTAGGCAATTCATCATCCTTTAATTTTACTACCGGACCAAGCCCTTACAATATTTGGACCCTTGGTCCAGACGGTAACTTATCTGCTCCAGGTAATATCAGCACCACTGGCAATATAACTGCTGGTTACTTAGTTGGTAACGGTGTTAGTATTACCGGAGTTACTGCTACAGCCAACACAGGCAATGTTACATTTAATGATCAGATCGTGATAGGTACTGGTATCAGCAATCTCGTCAGTGGACTATACTTGTCGCCGAGCAGTTCCAGTGCTAATGCTGTTCAATACTTGCGAGTGCGAGGAGATGTGACCTATGAGCCTACTCACATACATTTTGATACTGGCAACAACCAATACTTCAATCAGTTCATTGGCGATGATAACAAATATGTGTTGCTGAGCAATACCGGCAATATTGTAATGAATACTGACGATTATGTTGGTAATACCGCACAATGGACATTTGGTACAAATGGTAACTTGACTCTACCAGCGGGTGGAAATTTAATTGTATCTTCTGGTGGTATTGTAGGCTCAAATGCAAGCCCAGCACCTTACTTGTCAGGATTTGACAGCGTATCGGCCTTAACTTTAAGTGCCTCAGGCAACATCACTGGTGGCAACATCAGCACTGAAACTATCACACTCACAAACGGTGCAGTGATAAAAGATACTGCTACTTATGCAGTGGCATTTGGTAAAGATGCTGGACTAACCTCACAAGGTCAAGAAGCAGTGGCCGTTGGCCACTATGCTGGTCGAACCTCACA
>Ga0209188_1000115_pt1 | contig 92545 bp, 127 predicted proteins | sample C_130625_EF_Meta_FD_187307 | JGI IMG/M metagenome (GOLD analysis project Ga0209188, IMG submission 187307) | Freshwater microbial communities from Lake Croche, Canada to study carbon cycling - C_130625_EF_MetaG (SPAdes) (version 2) | ecosystem: Environmental > Aquatic > Freshwater > Lake...
AACATCAATAAAGGTGTTAAAACTTCCAGAAGTATGACTCATTGGTCGAATCCTGAGATAAGAGATAAGGTTTTATGGCGTTGTGAAGAACTGGAGGTTCCAGTTGTTTTGCAAGAAAGTGTTTATCGGTCTCAAAGATGCCATCAATACAGTCTGGTCCGGAAGGCTAATAGGAAGGGAAGGAGTATTCATGTAAAAACTGCGGATGGGTCGGTGATGCCGACTTTAACGCCGCTATGAATCATGAATGTGATCTTGAACCGATTCCGTTTAACTTTTTAGGCAAAGGTCTTAACTTAGGCAAGGGTTTCTTTTGGAAACCAGAAGGTTTATTTAAGATTGATGGTTCGGAGCTTATAGCCCCGGATACTAAAAACAATCTTACTGAAAATTTTCAATAAAAATTGTAACTATGAAAAATAAAACACAATCGTTATATGAACGTCTTTCTGAGATGTTCTCCGCATCTGCAACTACTAATGAAGATCCAATTTTAAATATTCTATTTGCTTGTACAATGGAATTTATTAAATCTAGGGAATTCTCCTCGAGAAAGTTTTCGTCGTTTGAACAAGGGTTTTTTGAAGAATTTAAGGAGTATATCGAGCGAGATCGAGGAGTACATATCGATTCTATCATTAAAGCTGAATTGACTTCAAAAAATATGAAGACGTATGAACAAGATTTAGAAGATATGGATTTACTTTATCTTACTAATATTATGCGATATAGAAAACACATCTTTAACAATCATGGGAATAATTAATAATCTAATGCATTCAACATGTGCAATTGACGAAGAACCTAATGTTCACGATCTTAGGATTGCGTACTATTTTGGAACTGATGATGGTGATTGGTGTAGAATTAATGATCATGAAGCTACTGTACCAGAACATTATATTCATCCAAAAGTAATTGATGCTTGCCGTAAAGGTTATGAATCTACTCGAAATCTACCAACGAAATAATATGAAAATCATTAGTAATATCTTAGCATTGATTGTTACACTATTCCTTGCCACATCACTGATTTCAATACCATTTACCACTTTGGTAATTAATGTACCACCATGGTTAATTCAATATGGAAAACTTTGTGAAAATTTTTGGCTTGGTGTTGTTGTGGCAATTATTAGTGTACTTATAATTGAAATGTGTATTGTCACTTTCAATCTCATTAAACTTTTACTAATTCGAAAATGAAAATCGGAGATAATGTGTGGATTTCGCATCAGGATATTGATGCATGTGGATATGGCGGCTCCGTCAATTGTTGGGGAGTAATTACGTCCTTATATTTGACAAATCCTAATTGTTGGTGGGTGCAGTATAAAAGCGAATATGGATGTTTCATTGAGGAGAGTTTTCACAAACATGAATTGACTTTAGAGAAATATCTAGAAGGTTAATAATTATGACTGTAGAAGAGAAAAAACGGTGTCATCTTATTGCGTGTGCTGTTGCATATTTACAAAAGAGTTTCTCCATTTTATATAATGATATTCCTGTTTCAATATCAGAAATTGAAAAATTAGTTACGCAACTTCTTGAAAAAGATTTAACGAATGGTTTGTTATCAGGAATAATCACTGACTACAAAATATCAATTGATATTCCGAAAAATCCTAAAGTTCTTCTAAAAATCAATATAACCAAATGAAATATACAACTACTTTACTTACACTAAATTCTCCGAACCATAATGACCGAATTTACCCAAGCGAAGTCATTGAAAAAGCAATTGAAAAATCGAGGAAAGATATGGAAGAACGAAGGTTATTTGTAACATCACATCTATCATTGGAAAGATCTGAAGTGAATTTAGAAGATGCTGTTGGAATGATTACCGATATTAAAATTGAAGGTGATAACTTAATTGGAGAAGCTGAGTTTTCTCCGGTATTATTATCAAAACATTTTCCGATTCATCTTCCGTCATTTGAATCGCAGTTCAATAAAACTTTATTTCTAAGACCTTCTGGAATGGGAACTGTGAAAGATGGATTAATTGGAGATGATTATATTATTAATCATTTTTTCTTAACAAATGACCCTGCTTGATTTAACAATAAAAGAATACAATATATAAACATATGTCAAATTCATTACTAGAAAAATTAAAAAAAAATTGTAAGATCAAAGAAGCAGATGTACTAGCTGACTCCAAATTCTTTGGAATCAAAGATTTCACTTCAACAGGAATTCCAATGCTAAATGTGGCATTATCAGGAGATATTGATGGAGGGTTAACATCTGGCGTAACTACATTTGCTGGACCAAGTAAGCATCTAAAAAGTCTATACTCTTTAATTATTGCTTCCGCGTATCTTAAAAAAGATAAAGATGCGATTTTGATGTTCTATGATACAGAATTTGGTGCGCCTCAATCATATTTTACTAGTTGTGGAATTGATCTAAATCGAGTACTGCATATTCCTGTGAAGAATTTAGAGGAACTGAAATTCGATTTAGTTGGACAATTAGAGAATATCAATCGGGCCGATAAAGTCATTATTATTATAGATTCCGTAGGTAACGTGGCTAGTAAAAAGGAAATCGAAGATACATTAGCAGAAAAATCAGTAGGAGATATGACGAGGGCAAAGGCGTTGAAAAGTCTTTTTCGAATGATCGTTCCATATTTGGAAATTAATGATATTCCTCTAATTGTAGTAAATCATACATACAAAGAACAATCCTTATACCCGAAAGATATTATGAGCGGGGGAACTGGAAATTATTATGGGGCAAATTCTATCTTTTTCATTGGGCGTCAGCAAGAAAAATTCGGGACCGATATTACTGGATATAATTTCGTTATTAATGTGGAAAAATCTAGGTTTGTTAAAGAAAAATCTAAAATTCCGATTTCTATTTCTTGGAAAAATGGTATTGAGAAATACTCAGGACTCCTTGATGTGGCAAAAGAGTTAGGATATGTTAAGTCTGAAAAACAAGGATGGTATTACGCATTTGATCCAAAAACTCAAACAGCCCTTACAGGAAATCTTCGAGTAGCTGCAACAATGACTAAGGAGTTTTGGGAAGATACAATTTTTAATGTGACAGATTTTAAACAAGCCGTTAAAAAACACTTTACTATATCTTTGAAAGATTTGTTAGCATTTGATAAAGTAGAACCAGCTGAAGTCATTGAAGATGAACTTACGTGAAACTGTTGATTACAAACTAATTGAAAGTATTGATTCTGAAAATCAGTACCATGTTCAAATTATTAAAGGTAAATATACAGATGTTATCTACAAATATGGATCTGTTAAGTTTCATGAAGAGAAAAAACAATTGAGAGTTTCATTTGATTATGAAATTATCGAAACTCCAATTGATATTTCGGAGGAATCTCTAAAAAAGAATCCAGAGTTTAAAGAACACATGGGTAATATTTTGAATAGTATTCTTTGTAATGATTTCAAAATTGGTAAACTTTCTTCTTAATAGTCTCGAATTAGAAATAACCTATGTTATGGTCTCTCGATCTAACATAGGTTATTTGCATTTACAGGTCTCACAAAATAATATATAATCAATAATGGAAAATCTAGAACTAATTATACTTAATAATCTATGCCATAATGAACCATTTGTACGAAAGGCAATTCCTCATTTAAAACTTGATTATTTTTCTAATCAATATCGAGTAATATATGAATTGATTCTTAATTTTATCTCGAAGTATAACAAGCTTCCGAATTCGTCTACACTAGATATTGATTATAGATCTTCAAATCATATTAATCGGCAAGATAGAAATGAAATCCTTCATACCATCAAATTATTATCAGAAGAGACTCAGGTTGATATGGATTGGCTTCTTACAGAAACGGAAAAATGGTGTAAAGATAGAGCCATAAATCTAGCCATCATGAAATCTGTAGAAATTATTGATGGCTCTGATAAAACTCTTGCGACTGGATCTATACCAGAGATTTTATCAAATGCTCTATCAGTTTCATTTGATACGAATGTTGGACATGATTTTTTGGAGGATGGAGAAGCTCGTTATGATTTCTATCATCGACATGAAGAGAAAATCAAGTTTGATATTGAAATACTTAATAAAATCACGAATGGAGGAATTTCTAAGAAAACTCTTTCCGTACTCATGGCGGGAACCGGAGTTGGGAAAAGTCTTGTAATGTGTCATTTTGCTTCCGCTGCATTAGCTGCAGGTAAAAATGTATTATATATTACAATGGAAATGAGTGAAGAAAAAATAGCAGAACGTATAGATGCTAATTTATTCGATGTTGATATTAAACAGATATTTAATCTATCTAAAGATTCATTTACAAAAAAAGTCGCAGGAATAAAATCTAAAACTCATGGTAAATTGATTATTAAGGAATATCCAACAGCTGCGGCTCATGTTGGACATTTCAGAGCATTACTTCAAGAATTAAGACTAAAGAAAAACTTTATACCGGAACTCATATTTATTGATTATTTGAATATTTGCGCATCTTCAAGAATTAAAGGAGGTGTATCTGGAAGCGTCGGTACTTATGGTTTAATTAAATCTATTGCAGAAGAAATTCGCGGTCTTGCTGTAGAATTTAATGTTCCAATTTGGAGCGCAACTCAGTCAAACCGGGGATCTCAATTAGCATCGGATACAGAATTAACAGATGTTAGTGAATCAATCGGACTTGTTTTTACTGTAGATTTGTTTTTATCTATTATTTCTACAGAACAATTAGAAAAAATGAATCAAATAATGTTTAAGCAGTTGAAGAATCGTTATGATAGTTTAGCTGAAAACCGAAGATTCACTGTTGGTATAGAACGATGCAAAATGCGGCTTTATGATATTGCCGATCCTACAGCTAATATCATGAATGATTCTGCACCAGCATTACCAGATGTAAAGCAAACCCCATTTATACTAGGTTCCAAACCTAAAGGTAATTTCAAGGATTTTAAGATGTAATTCTTCTCAATATATAAATATAACATATATGAGCAATTTAAGTTTCAAACCATGTATTGTCGAAGCAATGACTTCAAGTTCAGCTGAGAAGGCTGGTCTGATCATTACAAAATATCTTCAAAAGAAAACCGGATTATTATTCTTTAAATCTGCCGGGGTCGAAGTATATCAAAACGAGTCTGGTAAGGGTCGAGGTATTCGGTTTTATAGTACTAAAGATAGTAAATCTATCCGATTCAATTGGTCGTTATCCAATTCTATCGGATTAAGTGGTTTAGAATCTGTTGATTTCTGGAATGGAGAAAGTGCCAGACCATATCATATAGAGTTTGATAAAGAAGTATCGCTTATAAAGACACTTCCTGTTATTGCAGATATTATATCAGCTAACGGTTATACTGGAGAAATTAATACAATGCCTGATGGAATTCCTCTGAATGAAGCTAGAGGAGATACACCAAAAGATATTCTTTCTGGTATACTCGATATGATTTCTGGTCCAGGCGCAAGCAAAGGGGATGTAAGAGCTAAATATGCATCACCTGGAATTAAGATTTTTGATTATCTTCTTACAACATATTCAAAGGAAATCGTTAAGAATGGTGTTGATTATGAATGGACAGGCACACCAAAACAACTTCAAAATATTATGAAGGATCTTGATGATATTACAGATTCTATTGGTATCGTTACAGGTAAGATTACTAAAGGTTCTTCAAAAGAAACTTATGAAGATATTCAAGATATTGATACTCTTGAAACTAAGATTGATAAACTTACGTTTGAACAACAGTTGGCAGACTTAGAACATCTCCTTAAATTAACAATATCAGGGGCGTCTAACGCAATATTTGTATCTGGTGTTGGGGGTTGTTTATCAGCAGATACGGAAATTAATGCTACTATGGAATAAAGTATTAAATATCTTTATATTATTTGTTTCTTTTATTGTTATATTCGGATGGGTTGAAGTACTAAAATTCTTTATTAGAAGATGTAATGAAGGATTGTTAGGAATATATAAATAACATCATAGAGACCAAATCAAATTTAATCAATGAAAAAACTTAACACAATACAAGATATTAAAGACCTTACAGAAAAATTGTATGGCGATTATCTAGAACATTTCAAATTTTATGATATTTCTTCCTTAAATATAAAAATCGATACTCCTTCTGGAAGTTCAAAGATTGTATCATTTGTTATTAAACCTGGTAAAGATACATTGGTTAAATTTGAAGATGATCGAATTATTAAATGTTCGGATGTACATCTATTAACTACAAGTAAAGGAAGTTTACAAGTAAGAGATTTAGTAATTGGGGATGAAGTGATGACGCAAGATGGATCTTATGTGAAAATTATTAATATAATAATTTCAGATTCTGTTTCGGATTATTATGATGTTGAAATTGATTCAGCCGATCATCTATATTTTACAGCAAATGGTATTTGTCATCACAATACCGGTAAAACTCACACAACTGAAAAAGTCCTACATTCCATGGGGCTTAAGGATGGTAAGGGGTATTTCAAAAATACAGGTTCTGCTTCGGCTGCTGGTCTATATTCACTGTTATTCAGATATAAGGATAAAATTATTCTATTCGATGATTCAGATGATGTCTTTGGGGATACAGAAGGACGTAATATTCTAAAAGCTGCAACAGATACTAAGAAAAAACGCAAGCTCGTATGGAATAAGATGGGTAAGAACGTCGTTGATCCAGATACAATGACAGATGATGAAATTCTTGATGCTGGGATGATTCCTAGATATTTTGAATTTACTGGAAAGATTATATTTATTTCTAATATGTCTCTTGATAAATTAGATCCAGATAAAGCTCTTCGTACAAGAGCATTTATCATTGACATTGATCCAACAGTAGAAGAGATTTATGACTTCATGGATAAGATTGTAGGAGATATGGAGTTAGAAGATGGTCTACAATTAACATTAGCTCAACGTAAACATGTAGTTGAATTACTTCGTAAAGGCAACTCTAAACAATCCGCCAATCTTCGCAAATTATCCCGAGGTCTTGCTATTGCCGGTGGTGCTGTCGCTGCCGGAGTTTCTATTAAAGATGATGATCTTACTCGGCTAATCATGGCGTATGCATAATAATGATTAATCTCAAAATATACGGATGCTCTAATGATAAACTTCTCAAGAAGTGTTTATCTAGGGCATCTGTTTATTTTTTGAATCAGTTGTTACCAAACAAACACAATATTGATATTATAGTTAAGATTGTGAATAATCTAGTTAAGAAGGAAAAAGCTTATGGTGAATGTTATAACTATAGTAATAAAATCAATCCTTCTAAATATATAATTCAGTTGAATGCTGATATGTCTCCGTATGAAACTATTAGAACTCTTGCTCATGAAATGGTTCATGTAAAACAATTTGATAAAAGAGAACTTGTATTTTTTTCAAAACATACTAAATGGAAAAAAGAAAGATTTGAAAAAGATATAGTTTATACATCTGAATATCCATGGGAATATGAAGCTGAACATTTAGAAAAGAAGTTAACGCTTTCTTTTAGAAAGCATCATATAGAGTTTGATGCATATATAGGAAATATCTACAATCTAAAATAATATGGCTATTTTAGAAACTTTTTCGGACATAACGAGAAAACAATATACATGGACTTCGACTGTATTTCTTAGAAAATATAAAGCTAAAGAACCGTTTGAATTAAGTGATAGAAAAAAAGTTGTATTTGAAATTCTTCCTACTATTATAGAGGCAATAGAAAATCAAAGTAAATCTATAGATGATTTAATTCTATTATCCACGGATTGTAAGTCATCTTATATGTTTAAATCAATACTATTGAATACTGAGTTCATAGGAAAAGATATATATTATAGAGTTTCTAATGAAGATAAAGTAATAGAATCATTGAATAAACAAATTGATAAAGCAAAAGAGACTGAAGGATATTCGAGTATTAAAATTAAAATTAAAGGTAAGATATATGAAGTATCTGCCGTAAAATCAACTCCAAGATCAAATCCTCCCAATGCAAAATCTGATTTTCATTTAATTGATATTGATGGAAAAGAAATAGTATGGATATCGCATAAGTCAGGTTCTAAAGCTAATGATTTTCATCAATGGGGTGGTATTTCTTTAAGAGAAGAGGAAATAATAGCAAAACAATTAGAAACTAAAACTTTTATTGAAAACATAAAGCTATTATATCCTAATGGATTGCCTCCTAATACAACTGTATATGAAAATATAGTTAATAAAAAATTACAATTATTGGCAATGTATGGTAAGGATTATGGCAAAAGTATGGGAAGGAATAATGTATCTTTAATCATACAAGGAGATATTGTTCTTATTAATTCTAATGGCATATATGAAATTAAGGCGAATCACATATATTATAATGGTGATTTAGCCATATATGAATATCAACCTGTATTAATGGCTACTCATAAAGGTGGAGATAGATCTGATTATGGTATTCCAAATACTAGATTAAACATAAGCCCTAGAGGTGGACGTGGAAATATTATATCTATCACGGAAGTATATGATAAAGTGTTTCCCAAAGGAAAAAAGAAGGTATAAATATTTGTTGATCCTTATCGCTATTTAGAATCTGAATAATATATAATTACAATAAAAATAAAACCCCCTCATTACCATAAAAAGTAATGAGGGGGGTTTTCGATTATGTCAGATAATTTGTTATACAAACACAAAATTGTCATATCTAAATATAACATCGATATAAGCATACTCAACTTCGGTATTTTGTACATCAAAATTAATACCCGAAATACTTGATGGAAATACATTACTAAAGCTTACACTTCGGGATATATTAAATTTACTTGTTAAAAAGTTTAAGACAATATCATGTACAGGTATTACATTAGAGGATGTACATGATGATAACCATTGGAATACTTCATCATATACAACCATACTTTCATCGACGGCAAACCGAATATTCAAAGAATCATACGATATATGATCAGATGGAACATACCCGGATAAATTTCGGTATGTCGTAGATACTTCTCCAATATTACAACCGGGCATATTAGCCGATACAGCAAAGTGTCGGAGATGTTTAAATTGGTCTGTGCCAACGGATAGTTTGAACCCTGTAAGTGGAAGAAGATTATTATTCATAATAAGATTATTGTTTTGTCAACCATGCTTTATAGTCTAATTTGACTAGATTATTAGAACAATAAAAATCTCTACCAACTTCTTTAGGAGCTCCTTCTAAAGATGTAAGTTTATTATCAGAACAATTAAAATCTCCACCAACTTCTTTAGGAGCTCCTTCTAAAGATGTAAGTTTATTATCAGAACAATTAAAATATCCACCAACTTTTTGCGGAGATCCTTCTAAAGAAGTAAGTTTATTATCAGAACAATTAAAATATCCACCAACTTTTTGCGGAGATCCTTCTAAAGAAGTAAGTTTATTATCAGAACAATTAAAATATCCACCAACTTCTTTTGGACCCCCTTCTAAAGATGTAAGGTTATTATTATCACAATTAAAATATCCACCAACTTCTTTTGGACCCCCTTCTAAAGATGTAAGTTTATTACTAGAACAATAAAAATCTCCACCAACTTCTTTAGGAGCTCCTTCTAAAGATGTAAGGTTATTATTATCACAATAAAAATCTCCACCAACTTCTTTAGGAGCTCCTTCTAAAGATGTAAGTTTATTACTAGAACAATTAAAATCTCCACCAACTTCTTTAGGAGCTCCTTCTAAAGATGTAAGTTTATTATAAGGACAATAAAAATCTCCACTAACTACAATATCAGATAGATTTGGTAATATATATTTAGATTTAATTCTTATATCTCCTTTATATATCCCATTAACTAGTTCGTTTCTTATTTTAAGTTCTTCTAGTTTGCTTATCTGCTTTATCTTATCTTTTACCCTATCATTATTTCTTAAAGCATATTCTAGTTCATCTTTTGTATAATCATCAAGATCAGTATTATCATCAAGATTCATTTGAACTCTTTGTTGTAACTTTTGTTCATATCGTTTTTTAAAAGATGTATTCTTATCAAGTACTTCCTTTGGAATATCATGTCCGATTTCAATATAATAAGGTAACAGTTTAGGAACCATATCTCCTAATTTAGACCATTGATTACCTTCAATTTCTTCCCCCATTTCAATAAAGTTAATTCTATCATCTAGAGTTGAAAAATCTGTAATAGATTTACCATGATATTTTATATAATATTTCTTTTCATCTCCTTCAATTTTCTTATGTTTAAAGATACCCTTTTCCATTGCGGTTTTTAATTGCGGGAATTTCGTAATAAGATTTTCCTTTGATATATTTTTATCAGAATTAGGTTTGATTATATTATAGCTAAACGTTTTAGGAGATTTTTTAGAAGCATCTACGATAATAAAATTAGGATTATTAACCCCGGCTTCTTTAAAGTATACAAAGTAAGTAGTAAGTTCATGTTTCCATCTATAATCATGAAATAGATTACTAGAATCATTTCTGGAAATACATAAATTAAACTTAGATCCTTGCCCATAAAGCATACAGGCTTGCTTGGTGTCTCCAAGATAAACATCTATTTCGCTATCATGATAGATAGCATTCTTTTCGGAAATTTTATTATTTCTAGAATCATGATCTGACATCTTAACTACCTCATTTTCATCAACAAATTGTTCAAACTCTCTAAAGTCTTTAAAGTTAACTATTGCCGTCTTATTTAATTTTGGATTCTTAATATACCTATCATAATAGGCCTTTAAAGTGTTAATCTTAATTTTTCCTTTCGAAAGAAATTCAGCAAGTTTAGGAAGATGAGCTTGATTTCTTGCAGGTCTTGTTATATTATCACCGGCCTGATATGGTTCGGTAATAGCTTTAAGATCATTAAAAACGTCTTCAGGATCTTTAATATGGTTTCTATTAAGAATGTTAAGAGCTTGACGTTCTTGAGAAGCTACATCTTCGGAAATAAATTGGCGAAATGATATCATATGGTATTATTTATATCATTGCATTATTTCGAATACTTTAATTAAAGACTTAATTTCCCGTGATTAAATTTGATATCCATTTTTAGCCATGAATGTAGAAGAATTACAAGTTTTTATTCTTCTCCAGTCCGATCTTCTTTATATCTGGCATATAACATTCTGGTTTCTTTTTGACGAATGATATAAAAGAATGGATCTGTTTCTACAAATCTACGTATAAATAATTTTAGTTGCATAGTGCTTTGATTGGTTAATGTAAAGTAGTTGGGATTTGTCGATCCGCGAACTACACTTTCAATTCTATTTATAGTTTAGCATTATTTTTAGATCATTTCTTTCAATCTAAGAATCCAAAACTAGTAACTACAGTGTAATGTTCTGGTGTATCATTAATCATATCTCCTAATTGTGTGATCACATTTGCAACTGGTGTAATACCAGTAGTTTTTTCCGAATCATATAATTCAACATCAACATATTTAATTACTCCAACGGGAGGAGTTGGGGCCGTAAATTTAACTCGGATATCAAAATCAAGTGTGTAAATGATTACTCTTTGAGAACCTTCAATGCTACCTGTATAATCATCAGTAAAGCTAGTATTAGTTAAAACTATAGGAAGATCGCTTTTAGATCCAACATATTCCATATCCTTTATTGTTACTGTATATTCAGGATTAAAGTACGGGAGAATTTGTTCAAAGATTTGTAATGCATCATCCTGGTGATGTGATAAAATACTCAATTGAATTCCTATTTTATAAGGGACCGCTTGATATACTCTTGTATAATCACTGCCAGGATTAGAATTTACCGGAGTCGTTGTTGAATTAAGCCGATTTAATTTCGTACTAGGATCAAAAGCTATACTAGTAATTTCGAACGACATCCTTGGCATTCGAAGTGCAACATGTGTAATACTATTAACATCCGAAGTGGGGAGCCTTTCAAGAAATCTTTGTCTGGGACCGTATGCTAATGGCACTCTTGCAATTCCTTCTGATTTTCCTGCTACAATCTTGGCGATAGATATATCATTAAACAGACTACCAAACACGGCGATAATCTTTTTAATGTTGCCATTATAAAAGTAATCAGTTCCTAACATAATTATTCTCCAAAGGGATTAGTTTCCGAAAAGTCTAATATTTCATTTGCAGAATTTTCAAAGGATGAATTCTGGGCAAAAGCATCATTTTTAAATAAAGTTGTATCTGGATCCGCTAATTCATCCAACGTGACATTACCGAGACCGATTGGCCGAACTACAGTGGATGTTATTGCAGGACCCGCTAAAGTAGTTCCTGGCACTAACTCATATACTCCACCATCATCAAATGATAATGTCGATACGCTTACAAGTAAACCTTCATTTGTTTGTTCATAAGAAAGGAGTTTAGTAATTCCTGTAACTCCATTTGGAAGAGTAATGATCAACATATCATCAACGTCATTTACTGGACTTGTTGGAGTAATATATACTCGATGTACTTCAGATAATTTTCGTTGCACATCATCAACTTCATCAACTCCAGTAGAGATATCTTGATTAGAATATTCAAATAGTTCACACACAATTTTATAAGTTGGAATATAACCTAATTGATAGAAAGGCTTTTTATCTTCTACAAACTTAATCTCAAATAAAGAAAAAGCCATAGGAAAATAGATAAGATCACCTTCTCTCGGGCGATTAGAATTATCGGGTAGATATCGTCCAACAAGAGTTCTCCACCGTTTTCTTGCTACTAACAAAGTAACTTGATCGCGAATTTCAAGACCAAATTTTGAAATCAATTTACCATCACCTTCAAATCCATCAACAGATTCGATATACATTTCAATCTTAAACGAATTAATGAATTTGGATATAACATCTTCATTAAGAATCAAATCTTTAGCAATGATAGTCCTTGGAATATAATATAAATCTTGACCATATATGCTAATAGATTCGATTACAAGATCTTCATATAGATCTTGTTCAGATTGAACATTATTAGAAAAATATACAGATCGAGCCATCGAAGATATTTATATAAAGAAAAAAGAACTTGATTTAGCCCGTGTAAAAATCTGGCGGGAAACTGAAGCGATCTATAAAGTCAGCTTCGATTTTTTCAATTTCTTCAATTGCTGCAGCATAGATTTCCAACCCGTTCATTGTAACTCCACCTGGAAGAGCAACATTCGAAAACTTTCCCAAGTTGCTTCCCCATTGTTTACGAATCAATGCAGTTAAATATTTTTTTAACATTCGGTCATTATATACTTGTCTATAATCATCTGGATTAATTGCTTGATAACCTTCAATAATGATATATTGCCCAATTTTAACTGTTTTCTTCCAGTCATCGGCAATCATGACTCGATCCATGTGTCTTGTAAATACAATCTGTTGAGATGCCCCAGTTAAAGTCATTTCAATAAGCCCTAGATATTGTTTAGTCATTTCATAATTGACTAGAGATTCTGGATTCCGTAAACCATAAAGGTCATTGAGAAACATCTGATATTTAACTCCAAACATATCAGCAGCATCTCCAGAATTAATATTGAGTACTCGAAATACACACAAAAGGTCATGAGGAACAGTTAGATAGTTATTATCATAATCTTCCTGAGTAACCTTATGTTTTACAAATGTTCGCACAACAGCATCTGAATGATACTCTTGATAGAACTGTAAGGCTTCATCCATGCGATCTTCGAGTTGATCATCATCGACGTTAATTTGAATTACTGGTGCACCTAATGAGCGCAAGCAATAGTCGATAAGTTCTTGTCTAGAAGCCGGTTGAGCCATATATGAATTACTTAGTTGGAGTTACAACATTCACTTTTTGTTTATCAATAGAGTTCTGTACAATCGGAGCAATTAACTTCGCAGTTTCAAGAGCGGCAGCAATTGCAGCAGGATCTGATGATTTTGAAGTAACAGTAACAACATTACCATTAGGCATGGTTGTGGTTGTAACTACTGTTGAACAACTTGTAATGGTTGCAACAAATAAAGAGACGATTAGTAATAGTGTTTTTTTCATATAATTGTATTTATAGTATCATTTATTGTGAAATATCTGGAATAGGAATAAAATCCTCTATTGATTTATCAATTCGAGCATTCAGCCCACCCAGAAGATTGATTAACTCTATAATAGGGATAAGATCAATTAATTTCTTAGTATCAATACACGGCATCTGTAAATATAAATCTTCCATGGGCAAAAATACACCGCCTACAATTAATTCTCTATATCCCAAAGATATAAAAGGATTAATATCTTGTTCAACAAATGAGGAAAATAAATCTTCATTTGCTGAATCTATTATTTCTTTTGTGGTAATGAATCCTAACATAATTTATGCCATAGCTCCCAATGATAATGACCAAATTGATTCCCAAAGTATTCTGAGATTATCAGTAAACTGAGCCGCATTGGCTTGTGACATAGAATTACCGATATAACTTGCTCCTATTGTAGCATTTGAAAATGCCGAAGGTGTACCAGCAGCATTATATGCCATAACATAAACTGAAGATGTATTTGCTGCAACTATAGAAGGAGCATATGCAGCTTGATATAAAAGACTAGTTAATCCTGAACCAACATCTCCATTTTGATACAAATATGCAAAACCATTAGCATATGATTCTAATATCACCCCAATTTGGTTTGATTGAACAACTGATGGTAATTGTGATATTGAATTTCCATAAGTGTATTGAAGATTTGTAGAATTTGCTGCTGAAATTTTATATATATTATTTGAAACAGATGCAGCTCCTATAAATGCAGAACCCGAAATAGTTGATGGAGTATAAACTAAAACTCCCAATGAAAAATTTGCATCAGTTAAACCTAAGGTATTCATTGATGTTCCTGTATTAAAATACCCAGTTCCTGCACTAGATTGAACATATCCAAGAGATGGTATAACAGAGCCTGAAAATATACCACTAGAACATGTTATCATATCAATGGCATTTGCGGCCTGTTTATTCCACCCATGAAGGAATAATCGTTTATGTGTATACCATCTATTTGCAATCTTCTCAGCTTTTACAAATGTATTGATTGCATTTTGCTGAACTGTCGTTAATTGATTAACACCTAATGCTTTAGCAACAGTTATAGAATATGCTGCAGCATCTAGATCAACAAATGTTGATGGATACGCGACTGATAATTGAAGTCCTAACTGCACAATATTAAAATAAAGCAACTATGCCAGTTGAAGTAGTTCCAGATTGAAGAATACCAATGCCGCCATAAGGCCAACAACCAATAGGCAAAGTAAGCACTACGACATTATTATCAACTCCTCGGATAGCCACATTTCCAGGAACTGAAATATGTAACCCTTTGAAAGGCGTAAATGGCGCTGGAGTTTCAGCTTCCCAATTCATGTTATAATCCGGAATATATTCACCACTGATATAAGTCACAGCTTCATAACGAAGTGCCGAATTGATATTGCGAAGAACGCTTGTAATGTAAGTATTAGTTCTGTTCATATGAAATTATTTATACTGGAATTTCCTTAGTATGTTTATGAGGATGATGTGAGCTTGGTGTAGTATTTGGAGTTTCAAGGTTTTTAAGTTTCATGAATGACGCCATGAATAAGACCAATGACATAGTAAATGAATTAATTAAATAATCTCTAATATGCATATTATCTTTTTGTATATTGGTGTCAAGACATTCAATATATCTAGATCGAGTTGTAATGATATAATTTATAGTTTCTAAAATCTCACGAGTGGTATTATATAAAGCTGTTACTTTACAATCAATAGATTCAGGGTTATCCACATCATTGATTATTTTTGTAATTGCTTCATCTATAGATGAATCTTGGGTATACAAAATCCCCATTTGAAGTGACTCATAAGACTTCGACTCTTTTGCATATGCTACAAGATGTTCATGACATTTAGCTTTACCTAATTCTATCTGTTTAATCATTTCAGATTTATCAATAGAACCGGCAGAATATCGTGCTATGATATCTCCAATTGATATATCATACCAAACATAAGCAATACTCAACTCATGAGCTAAATCATATGTATGATGCAATTCTTTCGTAATTTCAGAATCACTTATCACTACATTTCTATAACCAGCATATGTAAAGACGCCTATAATAAAAGCCAAAAGAAAAATTAAAACTCGTTTATTCATAATATATTTTGTTAATGAAATTTTGTAAAAAACCGTTGAGGATACTTTTCAAATTTATTTGCTAATCTAACAAGACCTGAAATGATCTCTGGAGAAATAACACCAATAACACCATAGATAACTGCTCGGGAAAGAGATGACATATCAGTTTGTTCAAGTACGAACCATGCTATAGTGGAAGCCACAGATGCAGTAACTATTTTTTTGATTTGTTGCTTAAGAGTAAAAGTCGTGTCGGCTGATAATAATCTTGCTATCATGCCTCCACCGCCAATTAATGGAATAATCCATCCTGACTCTAGGAATTTTTGTATTAGGGTTGTAGGAGATTCCATTATTTATTTATGTGATATTATTATTTATAGTTGGACAAAGATTGCTTATGCAAAAACAACAAAATCAAATGAATCCGCATTAGCAGCTCCGGCCAAGTAATTAATAGTTGTAATAATAAAACTATTTACAGTTCTGGAGGTTATGCTAGGAGTAAGCACTCCTGAACTAATAGTTATATTAGCAATTACTGCATAATTTGTTGAAGGCATTGGTGATGTGAATGTTACAGTATATCTACCAGTTGAAAGCCATGTTATGGACGTTATATTTTTAAATGTACCTATAAGTGATGGAGTTGAAGTTGTTGGGGGAGTACTACAGTATCCAAAGGCTCTTGCACCATAAATTGGAGCAGTTCCAGTTTGAGCACCACTTAATTTAGGAGCAGTTACTGCAGCATCTGCTATTGCACTAGTAGTAATTGCCGAGGCCTGCACAGAATTAGCAGTAGTCGCAACATCAGCTGTTCCCGCAGTAAGAGCCTTTCCTGCAACATTGATTGGCCAATGACTTGTAGCAGAATCGGAACCAACTTTTATTGTTAGCAATGAAGAACTAGTACTATCGATTGTTACTAAATTAGGTCCGGTTTTCTTTATATTACCAGATGCCGTGCCTATAATATCCCCAACAAAATTAGTTGTCGCGGAAATTACCGGCGCAGTTAAATCCGCACCAGAAGTTAATGCTATAGTACCAATCCCAACTTGGCCTGTACTATTGATATATAAAGAATCTTGAGATGCGCTAACATTTCTAATTCCAAAATCTAAAGATCCCGTGGGAATCGAGTTGGTGTCTTGGCATAATCTCCAAGAACCTAAAAGGATTTCGGCCCGTTTGGAATTTATAGCTGTACTAGGAGCAATATAGATTGCAGGACTTGTTTGTAATGTACCAGTCTCTACTTGTAAAGGATATGTAAGAACATTTAAATCTGTCCCAATTCCAACTCGGCCATTTTGATCAACTAGAACTCTATTATAAGCTCCTCCCGATTGTAATATAACTGAACCAGCCCCAGTGTTTGTAATAACTAAATTTCCATTAATACCTGAAGTTCTCGCTATACTAGAATTCGCAATAGATGCTGTAGGAGAACTCTGAGTCTGAAAATTAATACTTGCTGCATTATTAGATGATCGTTTATCTCCTATATTAAAACTAATATCAGAAGATGTGTTGCTGATTGATAAATTTCCAGTCGTAGACCAAGAGGGAGAACCAACAGATAATTTTGAATATGTTACAGCATTGTTGATAATCTTTGATGTCGTAATTGCGTTATCTGCAATACTTGTATCAAATGTTACTTGAGCAGATCCATTGAATAATATAGGTCTTGAAGTAATATCACCAGTAATTAAAAATTGTCGAGCAGTACTTAATTGATTAGCATATGTTATAGGTAAAGAAGAAGTCTGAAATATATCAATCGAATGTGCTGGATTTGAAGGATCCGACAAGGTTAGTTTAGTGCCTCCAGTATTAAATGTAGCCGTTAAATTTGCAGCAGTACCTATAAACAGATTACTTTTGATTATAGTAGCTTCAGCAGATGACGGCTGAAAACTTCCTGCAGAACCTAAATTGATATATGATGTTGACATAATAGAAAGACCTAAATCTATTTATATTATTTGTATATATAATTTATGATTAACAAACGCATCTATATTACACCCGCATTCACTGAACTTCTTGCCGAAATGAATATTGGTTTGGTTGAATATATTACGGTATATAAAATTGAAGACGACAAAGTATTCTTTGCCGCAAACAAAGCCCGACTTCATTTAACAAAAGACGAACTTGCAGAAGTACAAGTATCTATTTCTGATTAAATTATGAACTGTAAAATAGATGTTCTATATCTATTTGTGTGTCTTTGTAAATTTTTCGACAAAACACATTACCTCTTGACCTCATCTGATTTATTGTATCAGATGTTAATTCTTGGTATGTATAGGGATATTCTCTACAATCTAATTTAGATATAATATCAATTGGAGTTGATCTAAACCATTCAACATCACAATTGTTTGTAAATTGTATAGGAAGCCCGTAAGTATTTGCCATGAGATGAAAATAAAATTCATCTGTATATGTATTTCGGGCTTTCACGAAATACCGTTCATTTTCTATATATGAATTTACAAAGAATTCTGCATCTGCTCTAGTTCCAGCAAACCATTGATGTACTTTACATGCATTGGATAATCGAAATCTTCCTTTATTAAAAAGTAAAGCATATCTGAATCTGGAATGAATTGGTGCGCCAGATCCATCAGGAAATTTAGTAAAAGATAATATATTATATCTTTCTTTTATTAGTTCACAACACTTTTCAATATTATATAAAGGACAATGAGAATCACTTATCAATATAAAGTGAGAATTATTAGGATCTTTTAAGGCTTCTTTAAATAACTCAATTGTTGCAAGTACTAAAGAATGATGACCCCAAGAAGTCTTAATTCTATTTGGAATTGAATATTGACAGAAATTATTATCAATAATAGGTTCTTTATTATGAATATAAAGATTGAAAATATCCTTCTTGGAAGTATCGAAAAATTTACTCATCACTTCTGAATGAGTAAAGGATGAATATGATAAAGTCAGAAAAGCAACCGCCATGAATCTATTTATTATGTTTTCAAATAATAGAGCTCAATTAATTCCTAAATTTCTTATTAGATATCTTCGGACCAATTGAGTGAAATATTTGAAGCCATATTTCCTGTTGCAGTTCCAGACACTGACAACACTTCTCCGGGAGCAAGATATAGTTCGTGGGGAGTCAAATCAACAGAAGTCCCCGATCCGGCAAATGAGACACTGAATACGTAGCTCACCCCTGTCGCCACAATACCTCCCGCCTTATCGACTGAGGCTATGCTATTACCTGCTGTGATGGTGACTCCTCTGTCAGACGTGGTTCCTTTTACAGCAGTAAAACTGGGAGAACCTGAGGGTGCTGTGCCCGTATAAATCTTGATTACGGCTGTTTGATTTGTGACCGATGACCCAAAGGAGATGTTATTAAGTCTTATTGCGCCTCGATTTGTAATGCCATTGTAAGTCGTCGCATTTCTGATATTCATTATCAGAGTCTCAGTATTCGCTATTGTCAATTGATTGTCGGCAGCCCATCGAGGACTCGAAGTGAAGACTCTGGGTCCTGAAACAAACATCCCGACCGATCCGCAATACATTGTCAAATTCGTTGTATTACCGGAATTCGCTGCATACCCTACGTACTGGAGGCTTGGGTTTGAAAGTTCTACGGCCGTTGAGCTATTCGCATATTGAATTGTATGAATCTAGGAAGAGGGTGGGCAATCCAAAAAAGGATCTAGCATCTGAGTCTGAATCAAACCAGTACCATCCATTTATTGGATAATTGTAGGTGTCTTTTTGATCGCGATATAGCTCAAAATCTGCGGAGACAACAAGAGTTGGTCCATAGAGAAGAGATGTGTCAAATTTGTAAAATCCTGAGGTGTCCATATTATTTAAGTGGCAGTCCATCCCTTATTTATCGCTATTTGATAATCATAGCGATTCACTGTTCCTGCAGTGATTGTGCCTGTATACGTTATAGGAGTGGTTCCGGTTGCAGCATCAACTAATTGGAAGGCCGTGGTCGTGAGTCCTGCTGCGGCCACTTGGTAAGAGGTAGCCGTTGCAATACCAGTAGGCCCAGTAAGCGCAGAAAATCTGATGAAGTCCCCTGCGGAAAGCCCATGAGCAAGCGTTGTGTTTATAGTCGGAGACGTGGAGGTCGTTAATGTTCCAACTGCAGCAACAAGATCCGCCGCACCATAATTAAGAGCAGTATTTATTGTTTGAGTTCCTGCAGTTCCATCAGCCGTTCCAAGATTATTGAAGACATTTAAAATACCGGCTCTTGAAAGCTTACAACCTCCAAAATCTATTGATCTCCTTACTCCTGTAATCCCTACTCCATAAAGGCATGTATCTGATGTTGCAATTGTTGTCGGAACTACAACTTCTTCAATTTTAATTGATGATATCGTCATCCTTAATCCGGTGGCTACTGGCGTGATTATGAGTTTTGCGGCAGTAGAAGCCGTAATGTAATCAATGTATGTAGTGGCCGACGTTAAATTAGTTCCAGCAACTCCGCCAAGAGTATAAGTCGCAGTGCTTCCAGATATCGAGTCAACTACAATTGTAACCTTATACAGAGTAGAAGCTACAATACCAATATTATATCTGGCTATTGTTCCAGCTGTTATATTTGTTGAGAATGAAACCGGCACATCGAGAAGGTCGGTCAATGTAAATGTACTAGAGGTCAAACTTGTCGCACTGATTTTATAAATTGCTGAAATAGTTAATCCAGCTCCACCAGTTATGGCCGAAAACTGAACACGATCCCCTGTTTGAAATCCATGATTTGTTGCCGTTATTATTCCAGTAGAGGCAACTCCTGTAGTCGAGGTTGCCGGATTTATCGCAGTCGTTGCAGATGCTCCGTCGGCATTTTTATCGAGCCTATTTGGAGTTGTCAGGTATTGCCATCCCGTTCCCAATGTCCAATTGTAAACCGTCAAAGTGGGAGCCCGATCCTTTGCCACATTATAACTTAGATCTAATGCTGGAATAGTTTGAAGACTGTAGCAGCTGTAAAACATGTTTTGCATACTTGTAACTGCCGCAACTGAACCTGGAAATGCTGGAATAGTTTGAAGACTGGAGCAGATGTAAAACATCTGTTGCATACTTGTAACTGCCGCAACTGAACCTGGAAATGCCGGGATAGTTTGAAGACTGGAGCAGATGTAAAACATGTTTGACATATTTGTAACTGCCGCAACTGAACCTGGAAATGCTGGAATAGTTTGAAGACTGTAGCAGCTTAGAAACATAGCTGACATAGTTGTAACTGCCGCAACTGAACCTGGAAATGCCGGGATAGTTTGAAGGCTGGAGCAGCCTTGAAACATACTTGACATATTTGTAACTGCCGCAACTGAACCTGGAAATGCTGGAATAGTTTGAAGACAGGAGCAGCCGTAAAACATACTTGACATAGTTGTAACTGCCGCAACTGAACCTGGAAATGCTGGAATAGTTTGAAGACTGGAGCAGCTGTAAAACATGTTTTGCATATTTGTAACTGCCGCAACTGAACCTGGAAATGCTGGAATAGTTTGAAGACTGGAGCAGATGTAAAACATGCTTTGCATAGCTGTAACTGCCGCAACTGAACCTGGAAATGCCGGGATAGTTTGAAGACTGGAGCAGCCGTAAAACATACTTGACATAGTTGTAACTGCCGCAACTGAACCTGGAAATGCCGGGATTGTTTCAAGGCTGGAGCAGCCTTGAAACATACTTGACATACTTGTAACTGCTGCAACTGAACCTGGAAATGCCGGGATAGTTTGAAGGCTATAGCAGTTTAGAAACATGTTTGACATATTTGTAACTGCTGCAACTGAACCTGGAAATGCTGGAATAGTTTGAAGGCTGTAGCAGTTTTGAAACATACTTGACATATTTGTAACTGCCGCAACTGAACCTGGAAATGCTGGAATAGTTTGAAGGCTGTAGCAGTTTTGAAACATGCTGAACATACTTATAACAGATGTCACATCCGGAAGAGATATGATATTCCGTAGAGCTCTGCACCCCTGGAACATATATAGCATATTAGTGAATACTCCAGTGGTCCCAATATTAATCCGCTCCAGGTAATTGTAATAAACATATTGAGTTGATGTGCCAAACGCAATTGGAACACTACCGGCCAAATATGCTCCCTGCACATTCAGGTCCAACCAATTGACTCCCATACCCGCTACCAATCCTGACTTTGAGTGTTTTACATTGAAATTTATGGAAGTCAGATTTCCTGAACCGGGAGTGATTGTCACAATACATTGACGCATGCCGTCAACTGTAAGAGTTGTCGAACTTGTAGAAGTATTTGTAATGCCCGAATATGAATAAAGATGTTCAGCCTGAACACCGGAGGCAACTCCTGTTGAGGATGTGCCATCACCCCAATTGACCGAATATGTTCCAGATGCCGTTGTGCAAGAGACTGCCACATAATTACCATCACCATTTTCAACTCCATACAGGGCAGACACCCCTTGTGCTGGAGCGGCGGGCAAAGTCATCCATTCTGCCGGTCTTGTCCACGGCACGGTTACCGGTGTAGGCCTTCCTGCAGCCGATGACATCCCAATCCGGCTAATAGGAGTTGTTCCCAAGAATAATGCTGACTGTGCCATATTAGATTATGATGTAATTAGTACCGGTAGATTGAACGGTTATTGATGCTTTCGAGCCTGCGGCCAGTACCGCGGTAGTATTGCCGTCAATTGTTTCTGAGCCTGTGACGGTTACCGTTCCAGCTCCTGAGTTTTTAATGACGAAGATGTAGCCAGCCAATCCGATTGCAGATGGCAACGTTATTGTGCAAGTATTCGATGTTACATTAACACAATAATCCGAAGAGGTGATTGTATAGTCAGCTGTCTTATTGACTATTTGAGCAATTGATGGTCCAACCGTCACAGCATCTGTGATTACGTACAGAGTGGAGGCCGATGGAGGCGATAACGCATTGTATGCGGCTTGAGTAATTGTGGATACCCGAGTAATTGCACTAGAGTTGATAATCGTATCCCATGACGTTCCATTGTAAACATTGAGATTGCTCTGATCGGTATTGTAAATTACTCCTCCAACTGTGCCGACGGGAGTTGTAGCAGTTGTGAAAGAACCTGGAGTAACTGTGCCGACTGATGTGAGATTGGTGAGCTTTAGGGAACCTGAATAATCTCCAATAGATCCTGATCCAACTGCCAGTAATGATCCAGAAATGTGGCTAATTCCAGCCGTAGGAGAGCTGATAGATGATCCAAATGTAATCTTTCCTGCAGTTGATGAAAAAGCTAGCCCCCAAGAAGGAGACAAATAAAGAGATACTCCAGATTTCACAATACCTGATAGCATGTCCCACGAGGCGTTCGATCCTCCAGTGATAGCTCCGTTGGCATTTATGGTTTGAGATGTTATCGACCCACTTACAGTCAACCCTCTCAATGTAGGATTATCCCTCCGACTATACCGCGTCCGTCCCGGTTGTGCTCCTAATGCTGATGTAATGCCGCCCCTCATAATTTTATACAGTACAGCTATTCAACATGTCAGTGACTTGCTGAGTCATTAAGCCAGACACAGCGACAAACTTAGGAAGCGCCACAACTAGAAGTGGGTCATTCAATTCCAGAGAGTTGGCATCGTTCCAGTCGGCAAGGCGCGTAGGCACAGTGCTTAGAAATGAATCCAGTAAGTCTTCATAGCCCAGGCTCCGGAGAGCTCGACGAACCTTGAGCTTGCTGATTCCAGTAGATGGTGCCGCAGCCGGAACTGCATTTGAATTGTCAGACGCAGCAAGCCTTGCTTCAAGATCTGTTATGGTGGCAAGCAAGGCTGCGTTCAGGGATGGACAGACGTCAGACAGATCCGAGAGACTCAGGGGTACTGGATGCCCTCCGAAGTCTGTGGCGGATGCGCCTCTCCAACTTCCGTCTTCATTGAATGTTATGATGATTCTTTCAGTGCTCATATATTTTACAATTTAGAATTCTTCAATCATGGCAGTCACAGAAAGACTTCCGCTGTTCGCCGCAATGGTGGTAAGGTTTTCCACAAGCAGTTTCCAGCCGGGAGGCATATACAGAATGGTCTTACCCATCTGATCAATAGGAATCTGAGCAGACGATGTGGGATTCAAAAGATCGGTTGGAATAACGGCACCGGCAGGGTCACCCCCGGACTTCGTAAGAACGCTGATCTGATTGAGAACCGGAAATGGGGTAAACGTAAGAATACCAGGAGCCCCTGTTGTAGCCTTGCTCAGGGTAAGGGCCGTTGTGCTACCAATAGCAGAAATGTATGTGCCGGGGGCTACATTTGTTCCGCTTACGCCCATACCGATCGATAGCTGAGTTGCATCGCCAGCGGAGAATGCCAACACAGAGATTGCAGTTGTGCTTGTGCCTGTCGGAGCAGCTGAGGTTGTAACGATCGGCTGACCACGAGTAAACGTAAGAACTGAGCCAACAGCGCCTGACGTAGCCTGACTCAATGTAACTGCTGAAGAGCTTATCAAAGCAGCAATATATGTGCCAGAAACAACATTGGTTCCAGATACAAACATACCCACTGCCAACTGAGTTGCATCGCCCTGAGCAAATGCAAGAGCAGTTAAGTTTGCTGTATTAAGAGCGGTTGCAGTAGTTGAAACAACCTGTGAGCCTCTGCCAAAAGTAAGAACAGATCCAATTGCACCTGTTGTTGCCTGACTTAGAGTTATTGCATTGTAACTTACAATTGCTGCAATAGTGGTTGAAGACGGAACATTTGTACCTGTCACTGTCATACCAACAGCCAATTGAGTTGCATCGCCGAGCGCGAAGGTGAGCCCTGTAACTGCCGTGGTGGAGGCCGCAGTTGCCGCGGTAGATAGAATTGGAATACCACTCGGCTCAACTAAAGCAAAGGCAACTGTTGTAGTTGTTGCCGAATTATTGGTTGCAGACAAACTCTTGATGATTGCGCCATTGGGTCCCGCTGTATAAGCAGCGCCGGCAATGTTAAGAGTTTTTTGAATTGTACCATCGAGTGTATACCAGTTATTGGTAGCTACTCGCAGGTTCTGCGTCATGGGGGCTTGGAATGTCATGGACATAATAGTTGTAATTTATTTGTTATAAGGTTATTTATACGATTGAGATTGATTGTCAATAGATTGATGCAAGTAAAGACATTGAGTTAAGACTACTATTTTCAATGCCTGAAGAATTTATGGTAGTTAAATTTAATGTTCCATCTGTCGCACCTTGAGCACCTGTACCGATACCAAACACACCAGCAGAAATTCTTGATAAAGCTATATCCGCTGCAACAGAAGAATCACTTGTTGGTGCAATTCCTATTGTTCCTGTATTTTTAGTTCTAAAACTTAATGCTCCAACTCCTTGGGAGAAGATGCCCGGTCCAGTGACAAGTAATTGACAGTTATTATCTGTGTTTGAGATATTTAAAGAAGATCCGCCAAATCCAAATGTGCCAACACTACTTGTTGCATATTTTGATATAATTGTTAAACCTGCAATCACCGGTTTATCCCTCTTGCTATACCGAATCCGCCCCGGCTGCGCTCCCAATGCTGAAATCATTCCATTTTCCATATCTTAATATACTCTCCCTCTTGTTATGATATTTTGAATCGTAAGCATATCAGTATCTACATTTAGTACCAGAGTTTTTTGGGATGTACCCCCAGCAATACTAAATCCTGTTGCAGCACCTGAAAGATTCAAAGTATTGACCGAAGTAAATACAGCACCTCCTAATCCAGTGATGGATGAAGTTGGAACATTGCTGCTGTTTACAGTTTCAAGTACTGCAGCAGAATCACCACTACTCGCTCCTGATTGTAACGACAATGGGCCAAGAGTATCATTCGTTACAATTTCTGGAGTAACGCTATTAAGATAAGCCTGTTGCAATGTCGTTGTGGAAATGCCATTAACACCGCCTACATTTTCGCCGAACATTGACGCGGGGGTGAATACGGCGTGGGTCGTATTATTTAAGGCCGTTGCCCCTTTTCTCACAGCCAAGATGCCAAGGAGGATTGCCGAGCCTGCCGCATTTGGGGCCTTGATAAAGGTCTCAGTCTGTTGTGCGGCAAGAGCTGTCGGTAAATCCTTGTATAACGCCTGACCATACTGGATATTCACAACTCCAGTGGCGTACATGTAGATCCTCTGATTCGTAGATTGAGAGGAACTGCCGGGACAGGAAGTCACCGTTCCGCCCAGGTCGTAATTGGCCGGGTCAATTACAGATACGGACCCGGTGGTTCCTCCCAGCTGAGTTCTGTAGTAAAATGACCGGGGGGCGGCGGCCGATGCCGAAAACTTATTCGGAGTCTTGGGGTCCGTTGCCCAGTTAATCCCGAGGCCATACAGATCTCCTGCCGACGTGTTGAAGCTGAGGTTGGAGCCATTAGGCGAACACGTCACCCCATCATTGATGAGGGCTATCGACTGAAACATGTCGCGCAAGGCCGACATTGGCGACACAACGTAGTCGGAAGTATTGTTGATCGTCAGGATCGTTGAGCGATTCGGGTGTGCGACCTTTCCTAGTAAAATATTGTCCCGCCTTTGAGTTGGGGTTGGATGCGCTGTCTGCTGGTATAGCACTCCCGACGAATTCAATAAAAAGTATGTGGCGTCAGCAGAGCCTAGGTAGGTGAGCGCCACGGCCGTCTGACCGGCATACGCAATGCTGGTGATCGTCGGGCTTGACGCACTTGCTCCCGTATTGTTTATGATCCAGCCCTTCGCGGCCGGTACATCCACCTTGTGTGTCGGATCGCCACTATTTGTCACGATTCCAGAAAAGGAGTAAACTCCGGTCGAGGCGATCTCTGCAAAGGTCTGCCAATCACTGGACGTCAGAGAGCCGGAGGCAGAGGCAGAGGCAGTACCCAAGGTCAAAACTTGATTCGTAAGTCCAAGCCCCGTTCCTGCCGTGACGCTTACGTCTCCGGTGTTTGTACCGCTGACCGAGGCATCAAGAGGTATCGTCAGGGTTTTTGACGCGGTGCCGCCCGAGACAGTAAACCCAGTGGCCAGTGAGGTTAGGGTCAGACTGTTGACGGTCGTCGGCTGAATGCTTCCGAGAGATGAGCCGCGAATCCAGTCAACCATGGCCTTGCGGCTTGGGTAATTGGTGGAGTTTGTTACATCTGCGGCGATCGCTGCAGACGTAAGGTCACGATTGGATATATTCTCCGGTATCCATGGAAACGCCCCTTCCAGAATCCCCCACTTGGCCGCATCCTGTCCGGGGGCGTCTGTCAGTGCCCGTATTGAGCTCCCGATCGAGTAGCCAGCGAGTGGGCCGGACAGGGCCACCGAAGAGATACGCCACAGGTCCCCTTTGGCAATGGCTCCGGAGACTCCGGAGCCCGCCACGGGGAAGGCATTGGTGATCGATGCGTCATAATTCCCGAGATCCTGAACCAAGCCGACGACCAGGCCGTCGGCGTAGGACTGTGCAGCCGCCTGAGCTGAGGCTGCAGCCCCCGCCGGATCAAAGTCTGCGCTGGCATGACCGGCAGCCGTGCCAAGAGTTAATGGGATTGCCGGTCCGGTCAGTGCCCCGGACCCTGCAATAAATGAGGATGAAGCGGCAAAATCGGTGGAGGAGTGAGTCGCCGCCGTCCCTAGGCCAAGATTGACCCGTGCCGTGCCCGCAGTCGGAGTTAATTCCGAAAGATTATTGGCCTTTGCCAATCCTCCAAGTCCAATAAGTGTTATTGCGGACGCAGACCCAGCCGGATCGTAAGCTGCAGAGCTGGTATAGGCGGCAGACCCTAAAGTACCACCTGAACCTATATTTAACGTAGCACCATCAGAACCAGCAAGAGTTATACTATTAGATACTGTTAATACTTTTGAATTAATCGTGCCTCCAGAAATACTAAATCCAGTAACAAGGGGAGTCAATGTTAAACTATTAACACTCGAAAAATGGGCAGTTCCAAGATTTGATATACTCGATGTTATATTTCCTAATGAATCTTTTACATAAATTGATCCAATTATGGTTTGATTTCCAGTAAATGTATTATCTCTATTTAAACTCGGAGCATCAAAAATAGAACCAAACGAATCTATAGTATTATTTGCCGTTTTAAAATATAATTTACCATCAGCAGAATTTAAAGCCAGTTCTCCTTGAAGGATATCTGATACTAAAGGAGCTTGTCCAGAAATAGAAGAATGCTTTGTAATAATTCTTGCTCCCGGTGTTCCAATGAAAGAACCTCCTTGAATTGTAGTATTAGGATTATTTAAATTCGTAGTCGCTACAAACTTAAGTTCCGTTCCATTATAAACTAATACAGAACCATCATTTAATGTGGATAAATCTAAATCACTTACCTCACCAAGACGAATACTACCCCTTGAATTTATTGTAGATAGAAAAGTCTGATTCGGTAAAATATATGATCGTATGTCCGACATTAGATTTTAGTGTAAATTAAATTATATACAGTTTGTGATATACCATCTTGAGCAGTAACAATAATAGGAATAGAATTAATTCCAGAAAGAAGTTTAATATCAGAACTAGAAAACATATTGATTACAGGCATACAATTGACTGATAATGTAGCAGTAGTATCTGTTACAAATGGAGTTATAGTAATTGAGGAAACTTTACTTGTAAATGTTGCAGTATATGATAATACGTCTTTATTAAATTCGGGAGTAAAAGTTCCCTCACTTATTTGAAGATCACTTAATGATGATATATTAGATAATATAGTAACAGTTCTTGTTGAAGCCGCCGAAACCGTAACCTGTCCTTCAGAAATTCTCGTAACATCGTCATTAAGATTATATATTTCAACATCAAATACATAACGCCCAGGTTTAAGTGAACGAGTAATAGAAGCTGGTAAAGAAATATAGACTTGCCCTAAAGTAGGATTGTTGATACTTGTTACAAAATCAATTGCCTTTAATGATGAATATGAACGTCTAATTTGACCACGTGATTGAAAACCCGTTAAATCTAGAGGCAATCCATTTGTATCATTTACAAGTATAGTAGATGAAAATGAAGATCCCTGATCAATTGATATATCAGAATAATTGGCCATCAGTCTTTATTTATAGTTATAAGATCGAGCCTTTTTCTTGAAATTTTGCGCGATCATCATCTGTAGGAGAATCATGTCCAACATTAACTTGATAGTGTGGCTCATCGGGCATACTTTTCCATAAGGCTCCGCAGAGAAGACCACAACTTGCTGCATGTTTAGCACACTCTTGATGTACTTGGTGGGCTTTTGCTTGTTGTGCAGATGTTCCCCCATCCAGATAAATGTTTCCAGAAAATACTCCGGCATCAGCACTAGTCTTAAAATTATGGAAACTATAACCACCAGGTGCATTGGTAACTCTAGGGCCGGGTGTTTTTCTTCCTTGATTAAATAGAGCATCCTGATCAGCCCAAGACCGATATCCACTAATAAATCGATAGTCACAACCGAATGTAGCAGCTGTTGCCTTAGCAAGACTTAGAAATTTTCGGAACATTGGTTGAGCTTTGGGATCCAATGTCGCAAGAACAGCTTCACTTCTAGCATCAAATTGAATATTATTAGGATTAATCGAAGGTTTGATTGGAGTTGGAGTAACTGAATTTTCCACAGGGTGTTGTTGTAGTGCCGATAATACAGCAGAGGCCGTCGCTAGTCCAAAAATTCCGTCACATTCAACAGCTACTTCCTTTTGGATTAGTTTAATAATATCTGAAATGTTCATATTTTATATATTTTGAGTTTCTCTTAAAGTTATTTATAACATTGTCGATTTTTTACTGCATGAAAAATTCCTACTTGTTTTGTTGATATATCAATTTCATAACAAAATATGCTATTCTTTAGATCAGTTTTTGTAAATTCTTGAACATCAAATCCACAAAATTTAACACATGTAGGTAATCTCATTTCGGAAAATATATCACTATCGAATATATGATCAAATTTTGATTCAGATATATTATCCAAACATTCTCTCGATATTGCAAGAAATCCTAAAGGTACACATCCAGTAGCATATTGATGTAATTCTTTCGGTAATCTATTTAGTTCTTGCCACCAACACCAGTCTTCGTTATCAATAGGATTTAAAACATGAACTGAATTTAATCCTGGAGATGTTTCTATTTTTTCAAGAGCATAATTACAATACACATCCCATTCCAAACAAAAGATTGTATTTGCGTTTGTTTTATACCCATCAGATTTCCACCAATTTCTAATTAATCTATCTACATTTCTCCAATTCTCATTGGAATTATTAATATCTTCTTTACCACAAGAAATATGTTGAATAACATTGGGATTACTTAAAGTAAACTCCTTTCGATGAATCAAATTCTTAGATTCATCTGTCAACCACAAAACTTGTAAGTCATTCATTAATCAAGTGTTATTGTGCCATCCGGATGAATAGTATGGGCTGGAATTGCTGCAATCTTAGCTGTCATTGCTGCAACAATATCATCACGTTTTCCGGAACATTGGGAAATAATAAATGTAGTCAAAGCAGCAGATGTATCAAAAAGTTCTGCCGCATCTGTACCAAGAGCTAATAATTTTTGCGCTGGTGTAATATCCCCTCGGGAAGACCATAAAGAATCGTAAGCAAAATTCCATTGATTTACAAGCAATTCCATCATTTGTCGTGGAGTAGCTTTAAGTTGATTGGTGATACGATTGATGAGCAATGAAGAATCTGGGACTGTTTGTGTTAGTAAACTCATAATTATATTTATATTAAAAATATTTTCTCATTTTGATCATTTTTTGCTTTACGTCAATTTGAAAAACCGTTATAATTACTATAGAAAATATTAAAAACTCAATAAAAATCTATTGAAAAATCTACCTAGACACCATGTGAAACATATATTAAAACCTTAATAAAAGGACCTGAAAATATCCCGAAGGGATAGCAGCAGGCTAATTATTAATTGAAATTATAAAATCAATTAAAACTACTTGTTAATCTTTGGAAAATTGTATTATTAATAATCAAAGATTTTAAAGTACCATGAATTACCTTCCTTAATACCATTAGAAATTTCTGGAATTAACATATCACTCCAATCATTTTTGCTTGCAGGTTTAATTGAAGGCTTAATTGTATGAGATCCAAAAATTCCAAAATGTACATCATCTTCTTCAACACTTTTTACTAAATTATTAAAATCATGTTGATATGAATCTTGCTCTAGATATTCATAAATTTTATTCATAACTTCTTGTGGGGTTTCACATAGATCCTCATATCTAATAAAGCATATATCTTTGGCAATATTTCTTTGAAATAAATCAAGAGTTTTTTGAAGAGCAAGCCCAATAGGTTGAGCCGTTAACCAATATTGAGTTCGTTGAGAAACCGTCATATTTTGGATTTGAGAAGGATTATCAGGTCTTTCAGGATTATATCCATTTGCTCTATAAATCCTTTCCATGGAAGCTATAATTGAACGAAGATCCCTAACCATACAAATCATTTTTGGATTAGGATTCCATTGGTTTACCCATTCAAAATAGTGACACCATCCCCGATTCTTATCGCATACAATAGGTTTATCTGTAATAGGTAAATAATAACCTTGAGCCATTGAAGAACACATTGAAATAAATGCATTTTTCATGAGTTGAGGATTTTGAGATTTTACTTCAGCTAGATTATAATTAGATCGAGCGCCAAATTGATATTCCAGAAGTGGTGAAGTTGATGAACCATAAATTCTTGGATTTTGATTAAGAATTACTTGAAGTAATTCAGAACCAGATCTAGGCATACTAGAATTAAAAATAATCTTTTTGATCATTAATTATCTATGGAACAAATACAGTAACACTTGTTGGCCCTGATACATTAATAGTTTTGGTCTTAATTCCTATAGTTAGTGTAAGTAATCCAAACCCATCAACAGAACCTGTAATATAAGCAGGTCCTGTACCAGCGTTTGCTATAACACCAGTAACAGAAGAAAATCCTATTGGTCCAGTTGCGCCAATAGCCCCATTTAAGCCTCCAGGTCCAGTTGGTCCTACAAGTCCCGTTGCACCAGTTATACCAATAACACCAGATGCTCCAATTGGTCCCGTTGCACCAGTTATACCAATAACACCAGATGCTCCAATTGGTCCCGTTGCACCAGTTATACCAATAACACCAGATGGACCTGTAGCACCAGATGGACCTGGTGCACCAGATGGACCTGCGACTCCTGTAGGACCAGCAACACCGATAGGCCCAGTAGCTCCCTGAATTCCTTGCACCCCAGTAGCTCCTATGGGGCCTGTAGCTCCTCCTCCAGGACCAGTAGGTCCTGCAACTCCTGTGGCACCAACTGCACCTAAATCTATAGTTGTTACATTACCTGTTGCATCATTATAATCTAAATTAATAGAAGTCAATGTTTTTCTAAAAGCTAACATCTTACGACCAATATGACCATCTCTTTCCGAACCAGCTCTAGCTGAACATATAATAGTTCCAGTTGCAGGAGTTACAGGAGTTCCTGGTATAAGATATGTAAAATAATCTGAAGCCGATGCATCAATAATATCAACTATTCCATTATATTCAGTTTGAATAGCTCCACTTATAGTTACTTGGCTTCCCTTAGAGTATCCATGATTAACTAAATGAACAGTGGCAATTCCTCCCGTACGAGTAATAGTTACAACTTGAGAAACTTCAGAATCTACATATATGGAATTGAGAGATTCTACAGTTTGTTGAACCATTCCTGTATTACCATGAATTTTAATTTCAGCTCCACGAACAAAGGTATCATCCCAATAGCCAAGAGAATTTATCTTATCAATACTACTATAAATGTTAGACCCGTATGCAGCTGAAGCTGATCCTGTTACAGAATTACCATATCCAAAAGCAGACGAACTTGCGCCAGATACAATATTTTGATATCCGACTGATGATGAACTTATCCCTGATGCTGTATTTTGATATCCAATTGCAGATGAACTCGTTCCTAATGCCGTATTTTTGTATCCGAATGCTGCAGATAAATTACCGCCAGTATTATTACTATTTCCGAAAGCTGTAGAATTTTCCCCAGTCGCAGAATTACCATATCCAAAAGCAGACGAAGCTGTGCCAGATGCAATATTTTGATATCCAATAGCCGATGTATAAAGATTATATACAGTATTGCTTATACCAATTGCAGATGAATAACCAGATGAATGATCAAAATTATAAGATCCAATACTAACAGATGCAAAACTACTAGCTAAATTTTTATATCCAAAACTTGATGAACTTATACCTGATGCAATATTCTGATGACCTACAGCCGATGACTGAGCTCCAGATTCTATATAATAGTCATAAATATCATGATTATTTTTAACTCCTATTGCACTAGAATTTATTCCTGACGTATAATTATAATAACCAAGAGCAGTGGCATAATCAGCACCAACATCATTATAAGATCCAACAGAAGATGAGTTTACTCCATATGAACTTGTGTTATTACCAATAGCAACTGCATTATTACCAAATGCATTGCAACTTTTACCAATAGCAACCGAATCATTACTTTCTGCGTTACAGTTAGTACCGATAGCAGAAGATGATTGTCCAGAAGCTATACTGAAATAACCTGCGCTTAATGAATAATCTCCAGACGAAATATTACTATAACCAATAGATGTAGAGTATAAACCTATTGTATTGGTCTTATATCCTACTGCAACTGAGTAATTACCAGATAATACTGAATAATTATTTCTAAACCCAACCGAAGTTGAGTATTCTCCATTGGCATTATTCTGATAACCTAAAGATGTTGATGAAATACTACCTGTAGTATTGTTTATTCCGACTTTAATTGAACTTAAAGCATTTACATCCAACACTTCTTGTTGAGAAGTAATTGATTGAATTACATTATTAGGATTTTTATAATAAAGAATTCCATCCTTGTAATTTATAGATAGTTCTCCGTAATCGAGATCTGTTGGTGCTGGTACCAATCCTTGAATCCCGGACTTTTTAAGTATAATTTGATTATAGTCTGACATATATTCTATTTGACTCTATTGAAAATTGTTCTATATTGCCCATTATTCCAACTAGATTCAATACCAGAATCAAAATGGAAATCATTATATCCAGCCCAATATAATTTTCCATCATTTAACATCAGCAATGAATAGGCAGTATCATTGTTATATCCTAACTGAACATCTTTAATATTTGCAACAACATCAGAACTGATTAATATTGGAGTCCACGAAGATTTAATAATTGCCACACCAGCGTTTCCTAATTGACCATTAAAATTAGAACCAGTTCCAAATAAGAAAGAATCTCCGGATTTTGTGCATTTAATAATAGCAGAACAATATGAAGAATTTGAATTACTTACATATAAATCAGTTAAAGTATAACCGGAAGGTAATGTGGAAGTTATATTAGTCCATATTACAACAGATGAAATTCCAGAATTTCCGAAATTACCACATGTATTATTTCCTGTTGCATATATTTGTTTATCGACTGTTAAAATATATGTAACTCCACTTGCATGAGTTGGATAAAATTTACTAATATTACCAGAAACAGTTCCATCCCAAATTTTATATGGTAATGATATTATTGGAGTTGTTACTTTTCCAAATGTATTATCTCCATTATAACCCCAGGCATATAATGAAGCTCCATTATTGCTCTTAATAAAAAATGCTCCATTGCCAGAACTTCCCTTGGAATATAATACATAATTAGACCAATTTGAAAGTTCCGACGGTTTTGAAATAATTGTCCATGTATTTTTACTACCAACAGACCCATTTCCGATTTGTCCGTTGCCGCCATAACCACATGTATAAATTTGATTATTAGTACTCATAATACAAGCACTAATCAAGGTTTCAGATCCACATACAACTATATCTGACACAGTTGTATTAGATGCAACAGTCTGATATCCGATATCACTTGTATTATCATTGGTGCTATTACCAAGTTGACCATAAACATTATAACCTGCACACCACAAGTTATTAGCATTATCCAGAATATATGTCGTATAACTGCTAAGAACTACTTTGATGATAGGATTTGTAATCTGTGGAAATACCTGAGTCCAGGTAGTAATATCTGAAGTAGATCCAGACATTAAATTGAATCGATTATATGAATTTCTACCAATTGCCCAAAGTTGTCCAGTAGTATCAATACACACCATTGAATATTCTGAGATATACAATTTAGAAGCTTTTCTATTTAAAGGTAATGGTATAATCTGATGACCAAATGCATTACAGACTCCGAATATTGAATATCTATTTGCCCCAGTAACAACTACGTTATTATCAGTATTGATATAAGCATATTCCTGCCAGGACATTGCTGATGTATCACCATGAGTTTTTTCTCTAAGTTGTTTAACTGGTCCATTAAGATTTGCGCTAAATTCAGTTAATAAAGGAGAAGTACCAGATCCATTAGTATAATATACATGGATTCCATCCCAAGAAATATAACCACCAGATACCGTTGCTAATTTATTAGGAGTGATTGTGGCGGCTGATATTTCTGATCCCGTAATTGCAGCAACCCCCAAAACTCCCCCGACAACTGAAAGAGTCGAATCATGTTTAACTGCAACTGTATATGTGTCCGATGCCGATAAATTAAATGAAGATACACTCGAAGAATCTGAAGATTTATTAAACTGAATACCATCTCCAGCTAATAATTGTGTATTAACAATTGTATCAGAAACTAACTTGATGATATAAGTTGTTGTTAAGTAAGGTTGAAGAATACTGAAAGCTATACTAGATCCGATCGATCCTGTACTGCCAGTTATAGTATGTATATGCGATCCAGCAGAAGCTGTTTCAAATGTGCCATAACCTCCCCCCATATCCTGATTTGCCGATCCAAATATATTGCCCGTGCCATATCGTCCTTTGTTAATTGAATGCGTATGAGCTCCGGCGGAAGATATTATTAATGTTCCAGTATCATGATTATGACTTGGTAATTCATCAGTAATTAATGTATGCTTATATAAACCGCCATAAGAACCAATAACAAAAGCTTGAGTGGTTATTGAATCTGTTCCTATTCCTCTACCAATAATAGATCGACCTTTTAAGTCGGGAAGTTTACCGGGCGCTCCATAAGTAGATCCTAGTAATGCATATAACTCTGGATATGTAACACTTGAAATAATAGAACCATCGCATTCGGCCCAACCGGTAGGGATTGTTATTCCGGAATATGCAATTATAGTTCCAACAGGAATAATCTGATTTAGAATTCCTGGAGATACTGATGTTATCTGTCCTAAAATAGAAGTACTCAATGAAGTTTCATCCTTCCATGATAAAACTCCAGATTTTCCAGTTAAGTATGAAGTAGAACTTGGACTAGCTCCCGTAGGAACTGAGAATAAATTAGTACCCAGTCCTAAAGAATTGGCAGCAATAATAGATCCCGCTTGTATAGCTGCGCTTGATTTTAGTATAGAACTTTCATAATATAAACCAGCATCTCCTATTTTTAATGTTGGTCTTGAACTAGATCCAGCACTAAAAGTTTTGGATCCTGTTATAGTTTGATCACTGTTAAGAGTGACATAATTAATTGTAACTCCAGAATACAAAGCATCTATAGCAGTCGATACAGTTTGAAGTTGAGCAGTAATACCATTACTCTTTAATCGCCATTGTTCAAATGTGTCAGACGTAGATACACCGGTTCCAGAAAATGAGTTAAAGGATATGTTGTCCATTATCTATATTTATAATTAAGTTGTCTTGCTTTTAATTTTCTTTGAAACCGTTTCTAAATTCGATAAACGTTCAATAACCAAATCTTTCCATTCAAGTAAGTTATCAATTTGATTATGCAACTCTTCAATCTGAGAATATAAGTCCGCAATTGTATTAGCATGTTTTAGTTGCATGTTACGTCTATGACATACAGCATTATAGGCAGACACATCAGTATTGATAATAGCCTTTGAATATGTATCTCGAACCAAAGTAGGATTATCTTTTACTTGTATTGTATGATTTGGACTCATTTGTTTAGAATGTTGCGATTGCTCGGAAATCCTTAATGGTAGGAACCTGAGTTTTATCATCAGACACCATTACAATTTTTACTGCGAATGAAGTAAATAAAGGAACAGTATGAATATTATCAGTATAATGAATTTCAGTGAATACAGAAGGATCTGAAGAAACTGGAATCTGGCCGGGAATCGAATTATAAAGATTCCAATTGGTATCATCATTATATTTTACATAAACTCTAATATTAGAGTTAGTAATTGGTCTATTAACATTTACATAGATATCTATCTGATCAGATGCATTATTAAGGGTAATAGTTCTTGTGATATATCGAGCTGCCGCATTACCGGCATCCATTATTAATTCTGTATCAGTTCCAGATCCATCTGTAATAACATTATTAACACATATTAATGAATTGCGTTCAATATCAATTACAGGACTTAGATATGATGAAGTTGAAGATAATGTAGACTTAAGATCAATTGGAGCAGAAGTTGAATCAATGCTAAATTGAGAAACTGCGGCATAATTCTCATTTGGTATAATGGTTGAATATGAAGCAATATTCATATCTAAAGAATCGGTAATACTTGTATTATTAACAGCAACAGCATTGCGATTAAGATTAAATAATGAAATATCCACAGATTCAACAGTTCCTGTGGTAGTCCAATAATCAGAAGGATTACTAGATTTTGCAATTTTAACTACGGGCGCAGAAGAATACCCAGACCCTGGATTTGTTATAGAAATTCCAGACAATTTATTTGTGTTGGGATTTTTTATAGAAATAGCAGTTGCAGTAACTCCTGGAGGATCAATTTTTATTGTAGTTGTCGCAGTGGAATATCCAACTCCTCCATCATTAATAATAATACTTGTTACCTTGCCAGCATTAATAAGTGCATGAGCTTTTGCATGAGCTCCCCCAGAGGTAGAAATAATAGTTACAAGAGGTGGTAGAATATACCCAGTATTTCCATCAGCTGAAATGGTAACAGTATTTGGTATAACTCCACTTGATGGTATAATGACTGATGCTGTAGCAATAAGTCCTGGAGGAGCAATAGTTACTGCTGGATTATTTCCTGTGTATGTATCAGATAAAGCCGGAGAAATATCAACTGATACAATACCACCAGAAAGATGTTGGGTGAAATGAGCTACAGCCGATGAAGTATCAAATTCAGCATAGTACATTTTAAACTTCATATCCTTAGTTTGCTCTGAAGTCCAAGTCGATGCATTTTGACTCATCAACAATACTCCATTGTACGCATTCTTTGTGATAGAAGTATTACTACTAACATCAATTCCTCCCACAGTCGCAAGCCAAATTCTATAATCTGCAGAATTAGATGTCACAACAATCGCATATTCAGTTCCATTAAGAAGATATACCGGATCGGAAAACTTAAAGTTTGTCGCAATAGTTCCAGAATTGGCATCTACATTTATATCAGCTGCTTGCATTGTTACAGTTGAGAATGGCATTATTTGTTGTGTAGGAATTCCATTTGAACAAATAACAATATATGCAGTAACTGGAAGATTCGTAGATTTAGCTGAGAAGTATAGATCAAACCCAGTTGCAAATAAACCTTCTTCCACATTAGGAATCATGAATGTTTGAGCTATGGGATCATTCCATTGAATAGAAGTACCAACATTAATTGCTTGATTCTGACTTACTGAAGCTACAACTAATTCAGGCTTACGAATTGATAGAATAGTATCTTGCTGAGTTTCAGTCGTACCAGACGCAATATATTGAGTATCTGCAACAGTTGTAGATTCTGGTTCTGTATTAGATGGAGAATCACTCAATTTGAATACTCGCTGACCACATTTAAATTTGGTTAATTTATTATTAGGAATATAGAATTCCCCCTGAACATTACCAAATTCATCTGTAATGATTGGTAACCCTTTTAATATATCAACATCAATAGACGGAATGATATCATAATATACAGCAGAATCTCCTGCAGTATTCATGGATGTAGGAATATTAGTAAGTTGATTACAATAGCCAGTTACATTAATGCCATCAAAGAAAGCAAATACTCGAGTGTTAGGTTTAAGTTTGGTAGCATTAAAATAAATTTTGATTGGACGAATATATGGAATATAGCTGATATCAATTGCTTTATTACCAAGAGATTGTGTCTGATCTGTGTAGCCGAGAGACGTAAGCGATCCACTTCTAGATTGATATGCAGTTGTAGTAGTCGCAGAAATGGCTTTATTTATAGAAGCTCCGCTAAATCCAGTTGCGGCTGTTATAGCTGATCTACCACTTACAGTTGATTGTCCTAACCAATTTGTTTGCCATTCATTCCAATGAAACCCGAAAGTGTCAGATGTTGCAGCAGTTAAAGCCACAGCATCGTATGCGCCAGAATTATTGATAACTAAATCAGGTGCATGTATAGTGTCCTTCCAATTATCACTTGAAGGAATTAATGATATATTGCCAGAAAATACAGCAACATCATAAGGATTGACACTTAAAGTATCGGAACCATAAGACTGATTAATCAAGACTTGTTCGGTATATGGAAGAGTTATAGTATGATCATGAAGTTTAACTGCTGAAGTATCTGAAGGAACTAAGCGAAGATTCTTCATTGTAAACATCGGTCTTAATAGACCGACTGTATTATCCATTGAACATGCATAACCAGAATTTGCAGGATCACCAATAGAATGCCCAGTGAAAGCATCTACAATATATCCGTTCTTTAATCTTTGACCATTATTATCTGTAATTGATGCATTTTGTGCAGAAGTTTCAAGTAAAGATAAAGATGTGTAATATTCGATGTTAGAAATTCTCTGCTCAATACCACCAATATCTCGCATAGTAAATCGTCTATTATCGATATAATTTACAGTAATATCCTTCGGAGAATATGTATAAGCTGGAACATCAAGTGTATATAAGGCAATAGCATTTGCAGGAATTGATGAAGCTTTAGGTTCTAGTGCGGGATCTCCTTGAAGAACACTGAAGATTCCATTACTATCCACAATAACAGTATCAATTTTCGGTAGATAATAATCAATTGTTGAAGTGATAATGCTATCCGGATCAAGAGGAGCAAAAGATTCAAATGAAACAATGCTACTAGGACTTGCCGGATTAAATAAAATTAGGGGACGGAAATCATATACATCCGACAAACGAACTCCTTTATATGAAGGAATATTATCATATAGGAACGTATCAGATAACGTATACGAGCTTACACTGAAATAATCTCCGGTACCATGATCAAAATAATCATAACTAATATAAAGAGTATCTGAGGTGGCTCCTGTATATGTTATAGAAGCATTTGTATAATAATTATCTCTTTGTCCATCATCTGTGATAGAACACATTGATGTAACATTTTTACCTGATATTCCAGATGTAGTATATACAGAATTTATCTTAATAACATCTCCCTTTGATAACATTCTAATAGCAGTACCAGCACTTAATACTTCTTGGGCCGAAGTTGTTATAGTATTGATAGTTTTTGTTTTTCTGGGAGAACTTCCTGCATCAATAATAATAGGAAGAATTGCGGATACTATACGACCCGGCAAAGTTACCGTTGTAGAAGCTGAACCAGTTCCTGATATAACTTTAACAAGTCCTGAAGTATAATCTGTGCAGATTATGGATGATGTATCACCGAAAAGTCCAACACTTGTTGTAAATGTGGTTGTATTTGGTCCAGAATTCCAAGTGCCAGTAAACAATTTATCATAAGTATAAGATACATTAGAAACTGCCTTTGTTGTACCATAAGGAATAGGAAATAAGCTTGTGCTATTTTGAGAATCAATCAATGTAACTACTCCAGAGATATCAAAATCCACACTTCCTACAGAGTATATACGTTTGGCATTACTTAGATATTTTTCTGAATTCATCTTAATATCAAACAGATGAAGTCTGATAGCATCTGCAGTTCCATCAACTGCCCGAATTTTACAAGTACCTAAAATATTACCATCACTGTAATAACTTTCCGGTTCATCATAGATATTATAAGCTGTAGTTGGATTTGTTATTACTGGTAAAGTAGATCCATGATTGAATTTACCAACAATATAATTACCAACTCTTGCAGAAGAATGAACTGATGCCCCAGTTAAAACATTTGCTCTGCTTTTAGTTGAATATAAATCTCTATTTTGGGTAAGTTCTACACGATATCCTTTGATATAAGCAACTGCAGGATCTAGAGAGATTGAATATAAAGTTTCTCCTATAGCTTCTTTTTGTATATCAGTTTGAACAGGAATTGTTGCAGGATATGATCCTGTTGGCATTTCATCGACAGTATATCTACCGCCGGTTACTCCATCATTATAGAATTCTCGAAGTGTAATCTTAAATGGGCTTAAAGTATAATCTCCAGATTCTTCATAAGTTCTTTTTGCGAGAACATCATCAAGAGATGTATATAATTGTTTTACAGTTTCAAGACATTGAGAATTCTTGATTGTAAGTAACTTAATATAATTAGATGGAGAAAGGGTTGTAGATACAGGCAACTCCTTAACTGGATCCATTTCAACAAAATCTAGAGATAAATCAATTGTATATCTGTCGGCCCCAGGTGCTGAATAATTTGGCATTCCTGTTGCATTATCTAATATTGTTCCATCATTAGAATAATTAACAACAGATTCTGTAATACCGATAACAATTAATTGATTTACTAATGTATCAACTGCAACCTTATCAAGAAATACTGCTTGTGCCGGAGTCCATACAAATGAACCCTTTGTATAAAAAATTCCTTCACTAAGAAATGCACCGGCGGCATAACTTAAAGCATTACAAGCTCCAAGGAGAACTGCATCAGAATATACATTTAATCCTAGAAATGTGTTTACGTTATTAGAATAAGAATCTTGAATACTATTATTATATCTAACATATAAACGGAGAATATTTGTAGATATAATTTTATAACCAAGGAGTTTTGCTGTAACACCTGTCTGACTAGAACCACTACTTACATTAATAGTATTTGCTAAAGTCGTAAATAAAGATGTAGCATTAATAGTTCCAGTAGAAATATCAACTGCCGATACATTATTATCGAATGTGCAATTTCCTCCAAGAATTGCAGAACCATCTTTGTAAATACTTGAACCTAATCTGTCAATCTGAGATTGCAGAATACTTTGAAGTTGATTAACTTCTCTAACCTGAACAGAATATCCTGGCTTGAATAAAATCCGAAGATAGTTTTTTTCAGCAACAGTCTTATTGCCTTGATTTACATCCTTGACATTGAAGTCATCGAAATATGTTGTACTATAAGAAGTAATTGACATTAGAATTGAATTATGATTTTAATTTCTTCAGTTTGAGATTCGGATCTTGTAATGGCAGCACGGTTTTCAATGAATACGACTTCTCCAGAATTTGCCATATATTCTCCTGTACTACTTCCAAGAATTGTTGGAGTTAATGCAGAAGATCCCATGTAAATAGTTCTGTTTGTCGTGAGAGCCGTATTTCCATAATCACTCTTATTGTTTTGGTGATAATATAATTTATAAGTTAACCCATCATAAATTAAAGTATCCACAATAATTTTAGTAGTCCCATTGATAGTTAATATATCTCCAGTAGAAACCGTAACAGTTCCAGATAAAGTTAGATATGGAAGTCCTCTCATGGATGCTCCATAGTTACTAATAACCCCATTCGGTAAAGGATTTTTTAGGAGAGAAATTTGACGATACGGAATATAAAATCCATCACCAGAAATTAAAGATTCTGCTTTTACTGAAATTGCTGCATACCATGCAGGAAGAATCTTATATGGATAGCAAGCAAATCCAACATCTGGGGCGATTTTTGCAACAGATGCAAATCCAGAACCAGGAGTAGATCCAGATGAATCTAATGTAACAACTCCAGATATAACATTTACTAATCTTAAAGTTGTGAGATTTACAGATGTGGGAGTTAAGACAGTGATAGATCCAGATGAGATTGTTCCAGTTAATGCAATTGTTCCCGATGTAGCATCCGAAGTTGTATATGTATAGGTAAAGGCTGTATCAATTCCTGCCCTATATCCAGAACCGCCATTGACAACACTAAATCCATAAAGTAATCCTCCTTGAGCAGCTTTACAAAGAGCAGCTTCTCCATCAGAAGTTTTATCAGTTGTTATGCTAATAAATTGATCAGTAATTACAGAATTTACGGAATTAACTGCAACCACATCAATTAAAATCCAAACATATCCATCACCAGAATTTGCAGCGTACGGTGCATATTTAGTTACATATGAAGGAATTGTAGAAGTTGCTGTATTTGGAGGAGCATATAGACATAGAAATATATTACCACTAACAGTAACATAACATGGAAGATACGTTACATTATAATCATCTGTGGAAGAATAAAAACAATTATCATTAATAGGATCATATGCCTTATATCTCTTACCAGTTAAGAACTTATTATTAGGAATAACCTTTGTACCATTTGCAGCAGTAACTCCAATAAGGCTAATGAGATTACTTTTAATTTCTCGTTCATCTAAATAAGTTCCTAAAGGAGTTGGTACAGTGGTATCTACCTGTTCATCTGTAACCCATTTATCAGATTTGCCAAGACCAACATAGTATTGATTAACTCCTAGATCTGATATAAAAGCAGATGTGTTATTACGCCGAAAGTTTTCTGTAATGATAGCAGACATGTTTATATTTATACGTATTTAATTGAGGTTTATCAAGAAATTATAGACTTGCGACAAAATCGGCTTGAGTGCCAGATACATTTATATTAGATGTGTTAAATCGAGATCCTTGGGTTGTAACTCCCGTGATTATATTATTATGTATTTCTGGTATAAATGTATTAGTCAGTGTGGTTAATATCAGGATTGGGGTTGCTAGAATACCAGTGTTTATTACATTAATAGTATTATTGGTAATTTTCAAATTAGTACATATTAATGCTGAATTATTCTCTGTGGAGAATAGTATACCATAACCAGACCATCCGACCGCATCAGATGGTCCATTCATATATGGAGATATGTTAAAATCATTCCCGGTAATTGTTATATTAGAATTGTTATGACCCCATGAAGCAAATCCTTGAATGACGTGCTCGGCTGTATTATTGATTATATTGAGATTGTTAATATCAAATGCATCATTATGATATAAAGTTGTACAATTTTTAACATAACAATTGGTTATAGATGAACCATTATAAAGAGTAAATCCGTACATTTTGGGATAATTATATTCCAATAAGCTAGTACCAGGCCATAATACCCATGAATCCCAAGAATCTGGCATGATAATTGATATATTATTACATTGTAAATTTTCTCCTGTAACAATAGTTACATACGGATTTGCTGGTCCAACTGATACAGGATTATCTATGAGAGAATTAGTAAAAGATGAATTGTATCCCCAAATTGGGAATACTTCACCAACTCCCCCAGTTGTCCAATTGATAAAATGACAGTTATCCATTGTCCCATTATCCATAATCAAACATCTATATTCAGGACCTTCTATTCGAGACGATACAGGTAGAGCGGTAAAATATGTTGGATGTATGGCAACTATATTATTAACTGAATTTGCATCTATAACAATACCTTTTAAAGTTGCTCCGTTAGAACATGTAATTACACATGGTGGTTCATAGTTTGTCCACGGAGCATTAATCATTTTAATAGTCGCACTTCTGCCAATACTAGCAGCAAGAGTTATTGGGCATGATATTACTGTATTTCCTGTGGCATTATTTACTGTATATGTTCCCGCCCCCAATAAAACTGTATTGACATTTGGTAAATCTCCAGTAATATAAGAATCAATCGCTACAACTCCTGCATGATCAACTGAACTACCATTATTGTAAATTACAGTAACGGTTTGTACTTTTGCTATGGCAGTTATAGTAATCGTGTAAGTAGTTGAAATTGCTGCCAATGACGTGACTACGACATTAATAATATTATCACCAATTACCAAGGGAATTCTATTTGAAGTATGACCTGATTGTACTACATCTCCGTTAACCGTAATAACGGCACCTATATCATTTGAGGTGGGAGTAATAGTTATAGGAACAATATCATTGGTTACCACTGAAGTATATGAACTGGTTTCGGTAAAAAACCTTGGATACATCGTAGCATTATTTAATGACAAGCCTGACAATGTGGTAGCCTTTGATACTTTAGATACCACCCATCCAGAAGATAACGTTGTAGAATCTGAGGTTATAATAGAATTGTCGTAACTAGATATCATATTATAAATTTGTTACTGTACTTAAGAAGAATGAAGTTACTTCATTATGTTGTATGATATTAACATAACAAGATATATTGCTAAATTTGCAGACATTTATATTGCTATATGGTTCCATCGCTTGAGCAATAGTCATATCTCCATATCCTGCACATAATTGAGTACTATCTAAGCTTCTTGCCCATGATTGATAATTCTCTCGCACAATTGAATCTCTACTATTATCACATAATTTCAATAAGCCTAATGTCATTAAAATCATTCTAATTAAAGATTGATCTAATGTAGGATCTATTAAAGCTTTAGATAGAATTGTGTAAATTATGGCGCCAAGATTAATTCGACCTGGTTGATATTTTGGAGAATGATAACCAATAACTGGAGGTTGAAGTAATTTATAACTCAAAAAATCTGCATTATTTTTGAATAGATTATAATCAATATAATTATACCATTCACTTTTTGCCAATAATTGTAGAAGTACGGCTGTAAATAATTTTAATCCCGCAGGATGCACTAATCTTAAATAATCATTAATCCATACATCACTACTATAGGAAGACTTAATTGAATATGAATATTTCTGCCAATAATGACCATCATGTAATTTGTAATTATCTGATGCAAATGATTTATGATTTGAATATTTCCATAATTTCTTTGTGTCATTAGCCAAAGACCAAACGGTAGGATTCAATGCTATAATTGAATATAGGTTCAAATGATTTGTATCATAGATGATATCGCCATAACTACTCCCAGGAATAGACTCAGCATGAATACTAAACCCATGTTGATATTTGAATGGTCTCAAATTATCTATAGATTTATATACAACATCTGAATCGTTATATACTAAGGCATCAACCACATTTCCCCAAACAGCTTCATCTGGCCAGGCTGCATCTATTATTGTTATATTTTGTAAATTATCATATGTAAATATCCAACCACGAACCTTTGTATAATAATCGTAATAAATTGATTCATATCTTTCAATGAATGGGATATTATATAATTCAGGATTCTTGGCTTCATATGACCATACATTATCACGAAAGTATTTTAGATATACAGTAAGTTCTCCATTGGGCCCGATTGGCGAATCTGAAGATACTACCATTGTTTCTTTATTCGGATTAGTCAAACAAAGATTTGCATGAGTAAGATCCTGAATGCTACCCCATTGACCAGAACCAGCTGATAAATCGAATAGATAATCTCTAGGATAAAATATGCTTACAGTTTCATCATAGAATAATTTAAAGAATGCATATATAGAATCATCTGATCCTCGGGTATTATAATATTGCAGAACTATTTTATACAGAGTAACTTTACTTAAAGATGAAGTATTAGGTATTGTTCGAGCAATTAAACTTTGAATACTTGTCAAATACTTGTCAGATGCTATATCAATATCTTTATCGGAAGTAATATTTGATATTTCATATGAAGGTAATCCTACGGAATTGATATGTTCATAATATCTTTCAATGAAACTAATAAGAGTGGATGAAGATTCTCGAAGATTCTCTGGATACAGACCCGAAACTTTTCTGGATTCTATATTTCTAGGAGCCGCTGAATTTGCTACACTTAAAATCATTTATTACCGATCTCGTTTAAATGTGTTATAATTGATGGATTGACTGATACCTCCAACCACAATGGCATCAACTTCTCCATATACAGATATTCTATCTGTATTAATTTGAATTAGTTTATTACGAGCAGATGCAATATCATTTGATGCAGGAATAAGATCAAGATAAACAGTTGTGTCAATATCTGCATCCAAATAATCAAGTTCAACGATTCCCGCCGTAATATCAATGGAACCTACGTTGTTGTTATATACAAGTTGAGTTCCATCTGATGCAATACTATAACTGTAAATGATTCGTTTATTGGAATTGCTTGGATTTAGAATATCTCCAAGATAATATGTAACACCTTTATATGTCCATCCAGAAGACTTTATAATAACCACATCATTTTCTGGATTAAGTTGCATCCCATATTTCAAGGTGAGAATAGTAGGAGATCCTGCAACAATAGTAAATGTTTTTGAAACATAAACCCGAACCAATGAATTAAGAATAGCTGGAGAACTAGTATCAATAGTTTTTGATAATAAAGAATGACGAAATACACCATCAAATGATCGGAGATATTGAGAATTAAAATCAATGACTGTTTGTTTAACAGCACTTTCCATTTGTATTGCCGATAGTGTTGTTTGATTTTTGTTATATTTAAACATCACATCGAGAATAATATCAACATAATCATAATTTATAATTTGAGGTAGAATTGAAAGTACTTTCTTACCAGATAGAATATTGAGTACTTGTGATCTATCCTCATCAGTCAATTGAGATAATACACCAGAACGTACATTAGATTTTGCAATAGATATGAATACCTGACCATAATAAGGAGGATTATTTTCTTCTCCACCCCATACTGCAATAGTTTGAGCAGTCGGAAAATCTCTCTTAATGATAGCTTTATAATCATCTGCAGTGACGGCCCGATTTTGAGCAATAAAATTTAAAGGAGCATTAAACTTGATACTACTGATACTTTCATTATATGAACCTCCTGTTGCGAATAAACTGTTTCCATTAGTATCAGTTGCAGCTGTTACGTTATATTGTGGAGCATTCTTTAAATCTGAAATCAAATTCATGGTAAATCCTGTACCATATCCGGCTCCATTTACAATAGGACCTTCAGTGACAAGATAACTCAATTGTAATACACCGAGGTTATCTGGAACTTTTCCAAAGGTTGTACCATTACCAAAACTAATAAAATAATTTCCATTATAATTTTCAGAGATAAAGTATATCTGAGAAGAACCATCTATATTAGCAACTTGCTCAAACCTATTATATACATCAAACAAACCTGCTCCCGTAGGATATACTAGTACTTTAAGAGTAGAAATATCAATATTCTTATCATTAATTATATATTGATTATTATTTTGAAGATTATTAATCTGAATATTAGTAGTAATTAAAGCTCCCTGATATATATTAGCAATTCCCGAATATACACCATTATTTAATGTTAAAACGACATCGTCAAGATTCACAAATTCATATGAAACTTTATTGATATATGTATTAAAAATTGTATATGCTGGAACAATAATTGTTGTAGATGAATCTATATCTGCGGAATAATTACGAGATATATTGATTGTAGCTTTAGCGGCAGTATAACTATTTGGGGTATAACCTATAAGCTTTGCACAAGATACTACGTTTTGTCTAAGTTGGGCAGAATCAATAAAACTTTCGTTGACTGCCATATGAGCAAGTACAGCATTATAATGAGTATTATGAGAAAGCAAATCTATCAAAGTATTTAAACCGGATCCAGAATAATTCCAATCTTTGAACGGAGAATCCGACGCAGTAAAATATGCGATTAGATTCATCTTAATCTGATCGAAATCTAATTCTGTTACATTGATTCTTTGACTTGGATTTGCCATTTATCTGATTCTGTTGAGGTAAAATGTTACATCTGCAACCACATCATAGGATGTTAAAAATGTTACAGTGACTTGATATGCATTTCTAATAGAATTATCTATAACTTGGACAGTTATTTCGGATACTCTAGGTTCATATTTTTTTATGAGATTTTCAATAGCATCTTTTAAGGCGAATGCTGTAAATGGATTAGCATTTTCAAATAATAAAGATCTAAGACCAGATCCTAATTGAGCTTGAAATGGTCTTTCATGATGATTAGTTAATACTAAATTTCGTATAGATGATCTAATTGCATCGAGATCAATAATAGGAAGAATATCATTATATACTGGATGTATAGTAAAGCTTGGATCCATATCACTATAAAGAAAATTACGTGATACGACACTTGCGCGTCCATCACTGTAATCCGATAAAATCCTACTCATATATTATATTTATACAAGAAGATTTTGAGTTTCTAAACATTTGTAGTTGCTCCGTTAGTTGCTGTAGCTTCAGAAGCATATAATTTGTGAGCAGATTTATAATTTGAATTTATTTGAGTTCCTAAAGAAACAACAAAGGCCTGTACTTTATCAATTCCTGGACTTGGATATAATCTATGATTTGTAGTAAATATATCAGGGTGATGATAAGTATTGCTACCAGTTCCCGTTCCTGTATATGCTCCAGTATCTGTTACTGTATATTGGCCAGATGTGGTTTTACCTGCTGGATTATATGGAGTTCCGTCGGGATTTTTTAAGGCTATTACTGAACCACCTGGCCAACGAGTACTAGCTATAGTTAGACCGTCTCTTAGAATTCCATATGCTCCTCTGTCACCATCTCTAGTTCCTTCTAGCTGAACTTTACCTGATCTTAATTCTGCGGCAGTTGTAGGATCATCGCTTGCAGGGCCATAAGTAGTACATCCAACATTTTCAACTCCTCGAGTAGGTACTAGAACATTCTTCATAAAGTATGCTCGAATTACATTAGTATTTTTCCCAATTTCTAACTTACCGCGTGTAATCCGTCTATTAAAATCCATCATAAGTTCGGCGGACCATTCTCCATGAGATTTCTCTATTCGTAATGCATTATCAATATATTTCTGTTGTAGAATAGCATCTTTTGATGAATCTGTTGTAATCTTTATATCATCATGATATGAATAGATTAATGTTGTCACAGCCGTTATCATCACCATGTAATTGGAGAAAGGTTTAGTTATATCTCCACCCTCCTCAATTTTTTTCAACTCAGTCATCTTGGGAGTATCTTTTGCGACTGCGCCTCTTAACCCTTCCAAGAAAGTATCATATGAATTCTTGACATTATTAGATGCTGGATTAAATATCGGCATTGGTGTGGGAGTGACAATCTTGGGTTGTAATGTGGGGTTAGATTTGATTCTTCCTGGAGAAGGTAGTCCAAACACACCGTAATCTTGTTTGTTACACACATTATTAATATCCTTTAATATTTCAGTAATCCCAGGAATATTTGGGAATTGTTTTTCAAGAGCATGAATTTGATCATTAATATTCGCATATACTCCCGATGAAGCTAGTACAGCGTCAAGAAAACTTAAAGGATTACTTCTAATATCCTGAATTGACACAATTATAGCCTCCGCTTCCTCAATCATATTAACAATCTGTGAAATTAGATTAGAAATACCAAGCCCTGGAATATATGCTAATAATAAACTCAATGCTTTTGCAGCAACAGCTTCCATTAATTTTTCTGGAAGAGATTTTGCACAATCAGAAATAGACGCTATAGTTGAAATTGCACTAATCTGTGGAACATCCAACCGATATAAAAGAGTTTCTGTAATGAAACCAGATGGATCTTTAAGAGATGCTTTACCTTCTGGAGTTAACAATCCAGTTTTAAAATTAAGTTGTTCTGCTATTGCGCCCGTATCCATTGCTATAGTATGAGTTGCAATCACAGGAGTTGTAGATTTATAATTCTGATCTACAACCATTACAGAAACTTGGTATGTTCCAGGATCAGATGGTGCGATTAAAGATCCATTGTATGTTACAATACAATCTAAATTTGGTGGGTTGGTAATTATAGTTGCGACCGGAGAAAGTCCATTATATATAAAAGTTTCATCGTTCAAAGTAATAGTTGCAATACCTTTATCAATAGATAAAGACTTTGAGGTATTTACAATGCCAACATCTGACCTTTTGACATCACTTGGATCCCATTTGGATGTAAAATATCCAACCATAGGACTTGTCCCACCCAAAGGATTAGGTGATAATGAAGCTTCGACACGAATATCATATTTTCCTATATTAGTGGGAATAGTCGTACTTGATGTATTATCATTAGAAATGTAAGTTACTGTATATGTTATAGATAACAATGATACAGGATGGTATATATCATCAAGACCAGAATTATCAGTATAATACCCAACAGTATTTAAAACAACTCCTGGAAATGATCCAAATGTTGTCTTGAGATTATCTGTAAGAGTTATATAAAGAAAATTTGGAAGATGTATCATATAATCGGAGGAGCTGATGGAATTTCAGATGTTAGATGAATATGAGATGATAATGTTACTGGTCCGGTTAGAGTACTCATAGTATCAAGACATTCTACAAATGCATTAGGAGCAAGTATTGAAGGAGTTTTTGCGAAAAATACTGGAGTTAATGCAGTGATAGTTCCAACAGCAGTTATATTACAAGTTGATAATGAATCTATTCCAATTAATGATCCTCCAATAGAAACCTTACCAGACGAATTAAGTGATGTTCCAGAAGGCCCTCCAGTAATATGAGCCGATCCAGTCGAGGTCATATTATAATCTCCTTTGATAATAGATGTATATCCAGAAGATACCGTTTCAGAAACTTTACCATGAACCGTATGAGTAAAATCTTTACTTTCCGTGATCTGTTTACCTTTAATCTTTTCAGATGCATCTCCTACAACCTCAAGAATATAATTACCATCAACATGAAGACTATAATCTCCATGAACTGTTGTATGCATTTCCTCAGTTTCAATCTCTAACTTCTTACAATGAAGTTTAACACTCTGTTCCATTGTGACATGCGCATTTCCTTTAATATGAATATGACCATCTCTGATAACCATTATCCAAGAATCACCTTGGATATCAATGATAGAAGTACCATCGGCTATAATTGTTTTTGATGTACCCGATTTATGATGTTCTGCAATTCGTTCATGTCCAGGTGTGTCATCAACTTCAAAAACATGACCACCCTTAGTTTGAGTTACAGAATTAAAAGTATATTGAGAATCCTCTGTGGGTACAGGAGGATTCCATAGATTCGTAAACTGAAATTCATTTGTTGCCATACTATACTAACATTGAAGATGAAGAACTCGTGGGAGATTTAATACGAAGAAGACTTCTAACACTACTCATTGCTGTATCTTTAAGAATAACACCTTCAACTCCATTTGATATTGAATTCCCTTGAATTAATTGGAAACCTTTTTCTGTTTGTTTTACTACAATAGCTGCATGAGAAAATGAAAATATAACAATATCTCCTGGCTGAGCTTCTCTAGGATTTTTAATAATCTGTACTAAAGCTGGATTTGATGCAGCCCAATCTGTTTCTAATCCAAAAGCAGATGCTGTCTTTGGTCTATGTTTTTCATCAATAATTCCACTTTGTTGAACACACCAACAAACAAAGGCAGCACACCATGCTTGCCCATAACCAGAAGTATCTGAACTTGTTGCAGTCCAGTATTTTTCAATTCCAGGTCCTCTATTATCATGATTAGGTTCCACAACTCCTATTTGTGTTAAACCCACATTTGCTATTGCAGAAGCAGGACCAGTCGCAACTGGAACTGGATCGTTAGAAGTTCCGGTTGTAGAAGTTGCGGTTGTATTTTTACCCGTAGGACTATATATACCAGAACTCGATAATGCCGATTGTTGAGCATTAGCAAATCCAGGATTATTTCCATTAGTATATGCAAGAGATCCTGCTGGAGCATCTGGTCCCGATCTTAAAGGATAGGTTCCCATGGGATCTTGAAATCCAATAGCCGATGGTCTACCACTAAATCCAGTTGATGAAGATGCTCCGGGAATTGTTCCTATAATAACGGGATCTTGCAATTCAGCATCTCTAAAGAATCCAAAAACCCATGTTCCTGCACTCATGGAATGATTCAAGCCAATACCACAAATACTCGCAGAAGTTGTTGGAAGTATTACAGTTGCCCATGGCAAATCTTGACTGGGAAGTAAAGTTAAATCTGGTGTATGATATCCCATACACCTCACCTGAGCACGTCCTAGCTGAAGAGGATCATTAGTACTTTCGACAACACCTGTAAACCAATGAGAAATTTTCATAGCTTATCACTTACAACTCTTAGTTTACTTGTATAATATCCATCAGAAAATGAATGAGTTACATTGGATATTATATATGGACCTGATATTCTTTCATCTAATTGATCTATACTATTTCGGGTACTTTTATCATATATTTCAACATTAATAGCTTTATATATTTCTAAATTGATCTTTCTTCCAGGATTTAAATATAAATCTCCATATACAGTAACTTCATGTGTAACTGAACTCATTCTTGCAGAAAATGCTTTCGCATTAGCTATATTAGCGAGTAAAGGTCCAGAAGTTGAATTCAATTGAGAAACTGGATTTGGAACTGTATTAACTTCCAAATTAGTCATGCTTGCATTAGGCATGTCAGATAATGCAATAGGCTTAAAATTTTTATCATGAGCATATAATGTAATAGATCCCTTATTAAATATAGTTTTAAACGGATCTTGTATAACATTGGTTGTGGCAAGAGTATTTGGTATAATAACTGATCGATTTTTATCAGCATTAAAAATTTGTTGAGTCCAAGTTTTAGTACCAAGATCTGTAACATTGACTACACTTGCAAATGCACCAGCCTTAGCTAACTCCAACTTATTTAATTTCATGTTGGATTGCATTTCAATAATTCGGAGAATCCCATCCTTATAAGCTTCAGGAGAATCTCCTGTATTATCCAACTTTTGTTTATATGTGTATTTTCTATATGAGCTAGAATTAACTAATTCCGTCCATGAAGATAATCTTGGTATATTTTCTGAAATTCTATTATATAAGAAAAAAGGTGAACCAACAGAATCAAATAGCTTGGATCTTAACCATTCAGCAGCTCTAAGAGGACTTTGAATGGTGATAATCCCATCAAACATAGTTATTGGAAGTTTTTTTGGTACAAGTAATTTTACATTAAGATCATCTTTAAAGATATTATAGATGTTTGTGAGAACATTGTTTTTTATAGACCGAGATATTTTTGTAAGAGCTGATAGATAAGCAAAATCCGATATAGCAATAAGAGAATATTTTTGAATATTAGGAGATGATGCTAACTTTTCATAATTAGGATATTCAAGAACTGTTAATTTCAACTTAATATTTTTTACGGGAGTTGCTGAATTGATTTCTGGATTATTACTAATCTTTTCAATTTCAATATTGATTATTTCTTGTCCATTAATACCAAAATCTTCAAAGAAATTAATCGTATCTTTTATAGTTGCCGATAATGTTATTACTGGGGAAAACAACTCTTCAGTTATAGTGAAAGATTCTACAATTCGACGAATATCTCTAACTTCATTCTTTGAGTTTGTTATATCAAACTTAATAAGATTGAAGGCGGATGGAATATTAGCAATTCCATTCTCAATACCCTTTGGTGTATTCCTTGTAATGATATTAGTCATATTAACTATTCAAAACTGAGAAGTATGCAGATGCAAAATCAGCAATTCTATCGGCTCGGATGATTTTAATTTGAGTTTTGGCATCATTTGTTATAGTCTCAATATCTTGAAAACTTTTATATATTGGTTCGTTTGTTCCTAACTTAATTAAGTCATATACATTTCTAATATTCCCAAATGTATCATAATATGTATGAGCTGCATTATAGTATAAAGACCAATTGTATGGATATGATATGACAGTTTTATTATTTATTTCTGATGTAACACTAAGCGGAATATACACTGAATGAAATATAACATCATTTATATCAGCCCCAGTTTCTATAATAGTTTTCCAGGCAGACTCTTTTAATCCGTTAGCCACATACATGGATTTCATGATAGATAACCATTCAAGTTTTAGAGGAGAATTGACTACATTAGGCTCATGCCAAGAAAGTGAATAATGTGGAGATGATATAAAAGAATCTCTAGAATTAGAAGATATATCATAGATAATCAATTGTTGCCTAGCCGAATCAAATTTTAGAATTTTAGCACTACTTCCTACATCATTATTTAAACGCAAATATGGAAGATACTTTGAATTCAAGGGAGTTAAACTAAAATCCATGAGATCATCTTTATTTTTAATATCAATTAAAGATTCTGGAGTAAATGTAATAACTGAATATGGAGAATATTCAGCTTCTATCATACTATTTAAATCATAATAAGACATTGGCCATGCCTCATTGAGACCGTCTTTGAGAAACGAATTTAGAATAAAGAAAGTCCAATAATAGTCGGAAGTTCCATATAGATCATATGATACTGTATCTGGTCTATCTCCATCACGAATAGTATAGTAGGTATAAACCGATGCATCATCGGGAAGTTTTGATGCAGTCACTGAAACCTCTTGTGTAATATTAGTGAGATTTGTAACAGAACCATCACCATAAAGATCATATGGTATTGTAGAGTATTTGGAAAAGAATGGGGTTGGCATGATAGATTAAATTAAAGGCCTCCTACCCTTGTACCGGATGCATTACCCCCAAGATATTGAGGAAGAGTTCCTAGAGGACCAGCTTTACCGACTCCATCATTATTAATAGGAGGAAGCGGACTTATTAAATCAGATGATGATGAATTCGGCGCAGCAACATCTGGAGCAACATCTGGAGTAAATACATTGATGCCAGTTCTCTTTGGTTTATCACTATTCAGACTTAGAATATCTTCATATGTAAGTGCTCTTGTTTCTTTAAATGATACAGTTAATTCAGTTGCAAACGGAGCAGAATCATTTCTCCACATATTATTAGAAGAGTTGAAAGTAGAATCAACACTTTCCAGATAACAATCAAATATCTTTGGAATATGATCGAGTTCTTTTATTTCATTTCCTCCGCTAAAAGCAACAAACCGAATAGTCCAGGATGGCGGATATAATAATTGAAATCCATTTGAAACTGGATAAACCCCTGATCGGAAAGCATATACAATACGTCTAATAAGATCAGCTTCAGGAGCACTACTAGGTATTAAATTAAATTTAAAAGTAAATGTCCTTGTACCAACTCCAGAAAATTCTGTATTTACATAAGGATTGAAAATAGTACCTGCCCCAATAGATGCCGCTGAAGATATATTAGGAGAAACTGATTTCAATCCTTTTAGAACAAGTGAAGCTATTTCTTCCTTAGATCCACCTAATTGTTGCTTGGCGTTATCAAATACTCCTTTGATAGCATCCATATTTGCACCACCTTGTAAAGATCCAGCAACTGCATTCCCAATAACTCCAAGTTCTTTTGCCGTATAAGTTGAACTATCGGCCGTAGAAATTCCAGTAGGAATTGGTAGTGCTATCATTGGAGCTTGTGCTCGCAATCTAATATTCGATGATGCCACATTCTTATTATTCTGAGTAAATACAACCATTGGCCTATAAGTCGTAGATGCAACCATAATATCCAATGGAAATATTAATGGAGCTGAAGACTGTGAGTTATTTGCCATGATAAATATATTTATATATGTCAAAGTACTATTCTGGAAAATTTCGTCCAAAAAACATTTCTAAGTATGAAGGACAATATGATAATATACAATATAGATCATTATGGGAACGACAAGTATTTAAATGGTGTGATGAAAATCCTAGTATAATTTCATGGTCTTCAGAAGAAACTGTAGTTCCATATGTTTGTAGAACTGATAATAAACACCATCGGTATTTCGTTGATCTCAAAATTACCTTCTCTAATGGTAAAACTTTTCTAATTGAAATCAAGCCAAAAGCTCAAACTATTTTACCTAAAAAACCTGCACGGCAAACTCGAAAGTTTCTTTTGGAAGTTCTTACTTATACAAAAAACCAGTCAAAATGGCACGCAGCAGAAGCATATGCACATCAAAGAGGTTGGGAATTTGAGGTTTGGACTGAAGATTCTTTGGCAGATTTAGGAATCAAGCTTATTATTGAACGAGCTCCTAAACCAAAAAGGAAGATATAAATAATATCTATATGATATCTTTTAAAACTTACATCTTATTGGAAAATTCTGATTATCGAGGAAACCATTCAGCCCCCATGAATACTCCAGATAAGGCGCCTCTTCACAAACTAGATATGATATATCCCGATGATATCTATAGTTTAGATGCCGCAAGACTATACGGTGATATGGGTGGAGATTTGAATGATAGGATTTCTATAAGCCTTATAAAGGCTTATAGAAATAAGCCCAATGCAAAGGTTACGATTTATCGAGCAGTTCCTAAGATTTTAAGTAATTCTGAGAAGTTGTCTAAATTGAAAACAATGAAATATAACTTCATGAGCAGAAAGTTAATTCCTAGATCTTACAAAGGGGATAAGAAGCTTTTTTATGATTGGGTTACAAAGGAGATAGAGGAAGTTAAAGATAAACCAAACACAGCCAAACTTGTTATTTCTCCTGGAGATTGGGTTACTTTAAATAGACAATATGCAGTTAATCATGGATTAGGAGAATTGCGGGGCAATTATAGAATTCTCACTAAGACTGTGTTAGCCAATCAATTATTTACAGATGGTAATTCAATTCATGAATTTGGATATGATCCCAGTTAATAAATATTTAATATGGTGATCTCTAATTCAAATTCTCTTTTTCAAAAACTACATGCTGAAGCTAAATCGGCCGGAATCATTCCTAACACGATAGCATCACATAAATGGTTTTTATCAAAGTTATCAGGAATGCGACAGACTATTGCCGAACGCACAATTATTACGGATACTTCATTAAAGTCTGGTAATAGAGCTAAAATAGGAAAAATGTATGCTTTTCGATATGATCCTAAACATAAATTAACTCTTCCATTGTATGATGCATTTCCCTTAATTTTAATGGTTGGTCCTGCAAAAGGAGCTAATGGAGAACAGGGATTCTATGGACTCAATCTTCATTATCTTCCTCCACAAGCTCGGGCGGTTTTCTTTGATAGACTTATGTCTTTTACCAATAAAAGATATGATGCAAATACACAAATTCGTTTATCATATTCTATGCTTAAATCTGCATCAAGATTGAAAGCATTTGAACCTTGTTTTCATATGTATTTGCTAAAACACATGAAAGGATTTGCCGTAGAAATTCCTGCAACAGAATGGGAAATTGCTTTGTTCATGCCTTGCGAAAACTTCAAATAAATTTTATATGGCTATTACAAATCCTATTCCTCCAAAGAACACTTCTAAATCAGATCCAAAAACTCTACTTTCTAGAATTCAAGCTAGACAAGGTCTGTCCAGGAGTAATAGATTTTATGTGGATTTCAGTGCTGTCGGCACTTTATTCCAAGTTGATAATGTTCAGTTGGATGATCTTAATTATTTTTGTGAAACATCTTCAATTCCTGGAAGAACAATAGAAACAGTTGAATATGGTATATGGCATCGACCAATTAAATTGCCTGCAGGTTATACTAACGATGATGTTACAATGACATTCCATATGACCAATGATTTCTTTGTTAAGAAGTTATTGGATTTATGGATGGGAAAGATCATTAATATTGATACATATCTTTTGAATTATGATAATGAATATAAAACTTCCATCAAGCTTTATCAATTAGATCAAAGTGATAAAATTATATATGGTGTAGAACTTATAGAAGCATATCCATATACAGTAAAAGCGTTAGAATTGAATAATGGTATTGAAAATGAAATAGTTTCATGTTCGGCTTCATTTACATATAAAGACTTTCGTGTTATTTCTGTTACAAATTCTGATATAACATCAAATCCTATTTCTGTTAATAATCAATATAACAATAGTGCTCCTGTTCCTGGCTCGTCATTAACTCCATTACAGCCAGCCAATAATCCATCTTATCAAACTATAGCTCCGGCAACACCCGGATTGGCTCCTCAACCAGATAATCAACCTTCAATATTAGACACTTTAAACCCTTCATTCTTAGATCCAAGAGTTGTTCCGCCTATCACTTCTCCAACAACTCCTGATTATAAACCCATAATTCCACAAACTCCAGTTTAATTTGAAGATATATATTATATAACACAATAATAAATTATGGCACTTCCTATCATTACATCTCCGAGATATTCGCTTACTGTTCCGTCAACACAAAAAACTATAGAATTTCGTCCATTTTTGGTTAAGGAAGAAAAGATTCTCCTAATAGCACAAGAATCTTCGGATAATACAGAGATTATTCAAGCAATGAAAAATATTATTTCTGCTTGTACATTCAATAAAGTTGATCCTGAAACTCTTTCAGTATTAGACCTTGAATATATCTTTCTCAAGCTTCGTTCAAAATCTGTAGGAGAAATTGCAACTATTAATTGTAAGTGTACAAAGTGTAAGAAGTTTACTCAAACCTCAATTAATCTTGAAGATATTAAGATTGATAATGATCCTAAAAAGAGCAAAATTATTATGCTTACAGATAAAATTGGACTTAATATGAGATATATTCAAGTTAAAGATATGAATGTTCTCATGAATGATAAGTCGGAAAAAACTGATATGATTACCGATATTGTTATTGCTTCCATTGCTAGTATTTTTGATGATGTTGGGGTATATCTTTCAGAACAAACATCAAGAGAAGAAATGGAAACATTTATCAATTCTTTAAATAGAACTCAAATGTCTCTAATTGAAACTTTCATTGCAGAAGCTCCAAAATTATCACATGTTGTAAAGTTTGTATGCTCTTCTTGTAAGGAAAAGAATTCTATAACATTGATTGGTGCACAAAGTTTTTTCGAGTAGCGCTCTCTCACGCAAGTCTTGTGAACTTTTATCAAGAAATGTTTGCTCTTGCGCAATATCACCATTGGAGCCTAAATGAGTTAAATGATCTAATTCCTTGGGAAAAGGAAATCTATCTATCCTTACTCATAAATCATATTAAGGATGAGGAAGAGAAACAAAAAAGAGAGAGTCATAAATCATATAAATAAAGATGAACTATGGCTAAAAAAATATCAAGAACTTCTTCTAATTCGGTTTCTCTTCAAGGAGGATTTCTTGATATTATTGATGAGATTAAAAAATCAAATCAAATCGTCGGATCCATTGCAGAATCTATTAAAGTATTGGATACCGCCAAGTCTTTAGTATTAAAACCTACAGAAGGTCTTCATCATGAAATAGAAATGGGTTTACTCAATATAGCAAATGTCGCAGCTATATTAAGAGAAATCAGAGATGATAAAAAATGGGAAGAGATAGTTAAATATACCAGATTAAGTGCAGAGAGAATATTAACTCTCACTGAAGCTATTAGTAATATTAAGATAGTAAATCCGGTTACAAGTGCTATTTCTAGTAATAAACCTATGGGAGCTACTAGAGTATTAACGTCTCCAGGTAAACGAATAACAAAAATATCAAGTTATAGAGGATCTCGCCATCAAATGGTAGATACTTCAATCGAAACTCCTGGTGTAGGAAATCTATTAAAAGGTTTAATGTTAAGTATCACACCTCAATTTGTTTTTGATGTATATACAAACGGTATTCAGAAATTAGTCAATGTTATAAAATCAATAGATATTTCTTTAATTGATGAAAAATTAAAACATCTTTCAGGACTATCAAGAATAGTTAAAGATATTCAAAGTATCAGTTGGATTGGTGTATTGAAAGGCGCATTGACTCTTAAAAGTCTTTCTCATATATATGCAATGGGTATACGAGCATTAGTAAATGCTTTGAGTACAATAGATATACCTAAAGAACTTGAAGAAAGAATCAGACTTTTTGCTCATATATTAGATCCTTTGGAAACTCTTCAGAATCTAAAATTCGTAAAGATGTTAGCAGGGTCTTTATTGCTATCAACTATTACCAATAATATAGTTGCAGGTCTAACACCATTAACATCTATACCTACTACAAAATTAGAAAAGTTAAAAAATGTAGGAATTATGTTACAAGAGGTATTTACTCCTATTGCAAAATTTCTTAGTTCTGTTGCGGGATCTCTAATGAAAGGAGCTTTAGGTATAACTTTATTGGGAGCTTCAATATTGCCATTTGTATTTTCATTGAAAATGATGGAAGGTATTAAAGAGGACACCATTGAAAATCTTGCTAAAGGCTTAGTAGTATTAGCTATTGCTGGCGGTGTACTTGGATCTGCATTACCAATGGTTGCGGCTGGAGCTTTAGGTATAACTTTATTGGGAGCCTCAATATTTCCTTTTATACTTGCACTCGAATCGCTACAAGGAATTGATTGGAAAATTATTGAGACTATTGGTCCAGCATTATCATCTTTAGCTGAAGGGGCAATACCATTAGTTCTAGCCGGTCCAGGTTTAACTTTAGGTGCTATAGGTCTTGGTTTATTTGCAGGAGGTCTTAAGTCGTTATCAATGGCAATGAATAATGATTCTGCTAAAACATTAACAACCTTTGTAACCAATTTAACAGATCTCACTAAGAATGTAACATTTACAAAACTTAAAGATATTGCTTTGGGAGTTGGTGCATTAGCCTTAGGTATTGCCGGACTTGGAGCTGGCACCGCAATTGATGGTATTCTATCATTCTTTGGTAAAAAACTAGGACTTACAATAGATCCAATTGCACAAATCATAAGTCTAGCTGAACGAGGTGCTGGTATCACTCTTGTTGGCGACGGTCTTAATAATATAGCAAAAGGCTTAGCGAGTATTGCAGACGCCGCTGATGGACTTAAAGCCTTAACTGATTTAGATATTGATAAACTTGAAAGTGTTGCAAAATTTCAAAAAGCCGTTTCCGCTGGATATACATCATGGGATGATTATAAAAGTCATGATTATAAAGATCGTAATGCAATTAAAACTATAGAACCGACTACAGGTATTAGTGTGAACAGTGATGTCAGTAGATCACTTGGCGGGCAAGGAAGCTCTACTCCAATTATTGTTAACAATATTAACACTGGTGGTAATGTATCATCGAATAGTTCTAATATTATGAATAGTGTGATGATGGCCTCAGTACCCGGAAGCGGAATACCTGCATTATGGGATTATTAAATCCTATTCTCATATAAAAAGGTATCAAACTCTTCTGCTGTATGTATACCTTCAAGAGTAGATAGAATATTTCCATTCATATCATAGAAGATACAGTATGGAATTCCTGTAAGTTTTGAATCTAGAACTATATGAATATTATCATAATTATCGACATCAATAATCTGTAATTGAGTTGGAGTCCTATTACAATAATCTTGAATAACTATTTGATACTTCTTACAATCTATACAAGAAAGTAAAGTAAAAACCCTGATTAAAAAGATCATAAAGTATATAACAAAAATCCCGACACTTCTCAAAAAAGAGGTGTCGGGATTTTAAGTTTTATTTAATCGTTATTGTTTGGCAAGCTTAGCAAAATATGAAAGCGACGAATCATCTTCTTCTCCACTCTCACCCGCATCTTCATAAGTAGAAGCAACTGATTCCTTAACAAGTTCTGGCAGAGACTTACCAAGTACAGCTGGTGTAGTTGTATTCACACTAGTGTGATTTACCATAGTATTATCAGTTTCTCCCATAACAGCAAGGAACTTACTTTTAAGTTCATTATATGATTTGAACTTATCAGGAGAAACCAATTCTGTGAGGGAATATAGACCATCATAAAGTTCCTTTTGACGCTCTTCATCACCTGCAAAGATTTCTGAAGGTGCATCAAATTCACTCTTATCATAATTACGATAACCTTCAACGTGACGGATTTTGATCTTGAAATTAGCACCAGCCCACATATCAAAGACATTAACTGCTACTTCTCCAGGGAAAGTTGGGGAAAGTTTTTCATTGATCATGTCAAAAATCTTCTTACCATAACGGAAGATTTTGATTTTCCCTTCATTTTCAGGATTTGCTGGATCTGCTATTACTAGTACATTAGAAAAATAATTAAGATGACGTTTGCGAGCACGAACGCCCTCTTTATCTTTTTCATTGCCACTATTCCATTTTAGGGCGTTATACTCAGATACATAATCTTGTTGACCATTTGTGGTTAATGAATTTTCAATGTACCAACGACCAGTTGTTTCACCTTTAAATGAATGCGACCAAAGTCGTACGAATGGTAGATCCTCGCCAGATTTTGCAGGGAGAAATCTAATAACAGCAAAGCCATTACCAGTTTTATCAGCTACAGGACTCCAGAGACGTTCATCAGGTGTATATGACTTTGATGGATTGGTAATTTGTTCAGAAGCACCAACAAGTTTAGCTAGAGCAGCATCCCGATTTTTCTTTAATTGATCGAATGTAGACATATTATTATTTGTATTGTTGTATTGTTTGTATTTTATTATTGTTTGTTTTGTATTTTTATATAGAGGAAATTATTGCTAAGAATATCCTTTATATAATATATATTATATATCATTTTTTCTGATATGTAAATCTAATTCTTAAAAGTCTTTAGAATAATATTCCTAGAATTATTAAGATTGATTTCTTCCTTCAGAAAAGGTTGATATTGTAATATTTTATTATTTATATCTCCTATAATTCCTAAAGGATCTGACATTGTATTTTCTATATTCTTAACAAATCTAATCAGACTTTGAAGTATTACCAATGATTCCAAAGAGATTTTCCCATGGTATAACATTTTATAAATCAAAGGTACTTCGACATTATCTTTGGATATAAATGCGTCATCAAATGATAACTCTTTTTCGATACAGACTTTATAAAACTCAAATATCTCACACTTAAATGAGTATTCCATCCTTTGAATTTTTGCAATCCAACTAGAATATATATCTTCATTCATATCACCAATCCATTCTTTACCACCAAGAATATTTGCAAGAAAATATAGAATTATGTCATTTTTTCTAGGATACTTTTTTGATAATTTCTCCAAAGCCCATTTACTTCTAGATTCATTTCTAGATCCCGGTTTAAGTCTTGGCCCACGAAAGTTAAATTTAAATGCATCGAATTTCGAACTCGATTGAAAATGCAACTTTATAGCCATATATATCTGCCATATATCACTGGCATTTATCTTAATGGAATCATGACTAATAACAATCATAGGAAATCAAATAGATCTCCGCTGGATCGAGGGAGTAAGAAATTCCTTTGTGCTTCAGATTCTAATTTGGCTTTCAACGAGCCTGTAATCAATTTTGCAATATCTTCAGGTTCTACTCCTAATTCTTCACAGATATGTACAACAGCTTCCACATATTGCATGCCTTCCTCATGTACAAGAGTTTCAGTACGAGCAATTAGTTCAGCTTTAGTAAGAATAGGTAAGATTTGAGCAATTTCAGGATTATTCATATTTTTAAATTCGAGGTTCGATTACTTTGAGCAAAATACAATCAGAATTTACTCGACCAGTTACTGGTTTTCGAGTAGTCTTTACTCCATCGAAAATTTTATCTAACTTCTTTGGCGGAGCGGATAAAATACCGGCAAGAATTTCTTTAGGTTTGCGTAGTACCATTGCAAAACTTTCATCTGGATTCCAATCAAGTAGAGTTGATCCTTTAACAGAAAATCCTGGAGAACCTTTAGCAAAAAGTACACTAAGCAATCTAGTTTTCGTATTGAAGATATAAAGTCTTTGAGATCCAGGAATTCTTGATGGTGCAACTGAATCCAATGAATAATCCGAAGAATTTAATTGATACTTCAATTTAGATACTTGTTTATCTGCAGACTTAGATTTCTTAATTCGAGGTTTGCGTTCAGCAACCTTAATTTTTGCATGTAATCTAACCTCAGCCAACATTGTATCAAAACCTTTTACAATATTTTTGAGATTAGCTTTAGATAAAAAGTTATAACTTTCCACCGCTTGAGGACATAATTTTTCCAGGGCATCATTATACCCAGCTCTATGATACTCCAACCAATCAATAATTTGTTTACATCCTTGAGTCGGAACCTTATAGGTCTTAAGAAGATCTGTAAGATTAATACTAGCAATACCATTTTTAGGATTAGCCCATTTATCAATCAACTCTTCCAGAACCATAATGATATCTTTACGAACATTCTCGCGAATGCGCTCAAGGGGAGAAATGGCTTTTACTTTCTTTTCTACAATTGAACTAGCAATTTCAGGAATTATTTCAAATTTAATTCTAAGAACTTTTCTAATTTCTTCTTTAACTACATCGTAATCGGATTTGGCGATAGGAGGAATATCATGAAATGGAAGATTATTATAGTAATCTTGAGCATTTGGATGTAGTGGTGGCATTCCACGATCCATACATCGCACTAGTTTTCCTACCATTGCTGGCAAAGCTCCCGATTCTGAATTCCTAATTGTAGAAATATCAGATGCAGAATACTTCTCTTTCTTCATCCATTTCAGTGTAAGATCCATCAAATCTTTTTCAGTTAGATAATAACCATAAAATCTGATAGCTTTTGATCGAGTAGAATAGAATTTTTCTAAATCCCAAGATTGCCAATTATGCCAAACTTGTTCTCCTCCAGTATGGATAAAATCTGGAGAATTAACTGTTCCATTTTTGCTGTAAGTGCTCATTTAATTATGTGGTGTGTTACCAAAGAAAAAACCATCCAGATTTATTCCGAAGAGTCTTCTTTGTTTTTTCTAAGCGATGTTTACGAATATACAAAGAAGATTTTGCAGTGACTATCTTCTTCGCTAGTCTAATGGTCATAGAGCTGCAAGTTCAACAGAGATAATAGAATCAAATCGGAATGATCGCCATGAATCTTTATCCAAATCATATACGATTACAATACCATCTGGATATCCACTTTTTAGTTTAGAATCATCTCCATCAGAATTCTTTGGATACTTATCCTTAGGAATATGTGTACCATCGCGAGTACATTTCATACACCGATGATCTCCATTCACTTTAATAAAAGTGACTTTGAGTACATTATTTTCCAGTGCAGTTACTAATTCTTCTTGAGTGTAGTTCATTAAGGGATGTAGATTGCAGACGGTTTTACTCCATTAATTTGAGATGCATATTTTTCGCCTTCTCGATGTCCTGCTTCATATGCAGATTCTTCAATATATGAAACTGCATCTTTAATAGCTTGGACAGCCTCGATAATAGATACTGTTTCATTTTTTACAGATTGAAACAGCTCATATAACATATCTGCGTTTTTAGCTTTATTGTTTGTTTCCATATGATTATTATAAACTAAATTGATTGTGTTGTAAATATCTATTTTCAGAATTCAAACTCTAAAATTTCTCCATTCTTTGGATTAGCCATATTAGCTGTAAAATGTTCGATTGAGTATTTTTTAAGATACATAATCATCAATCGAATTGCTTCTCCATGAGATATAATAATAATATTGTCCGGAAGAGAATCTTTCTCACAATGTAATTTTTGAAAGAATAGTGAGATTCTTTGATATACATTCATGAAGCTTTCACCATTAATAGGTGTATAGAAAAAATTAAAATGTAATTTTCTATCGAGGTTTGGAGTATCGACAATATAATTTAGTTCACCCCAAGTTCGTTCATGGATTAATGGTTCTTCAATCATATCACCATATACTCCAGCCAGAACGAATTCTGTATCAATTAATTCTGCTGTATCCTTTGCACGCAGGAAAGGAGAATAGAAAATACAACAGTCTTTATTTGGTCCGAGTTTATTAACTAAAGATTTTCCACAAAGTTTTGCTTGGTCAATTCCCTTTGATGTAAGTTCAATCTCTGCATCATTCTTGGAAAAATAGATATTAGAATCTACGTTAGCCTCTGATTCACCATGCCTAATAATGTACAATTTCTTCATATATGTTTAGTTAAATTCAAAGAAGTAAACCATTTGTTCGTCAATATTGACAATTTTATCTTCGTCTTTTGTATTCACATCAAAGACGTCCCAGGGAATAATAACAATTGAATATGAATATTTTGTGGGCAATATATAAGCATAACCGTCTAGCATTTGTTCTTCTTCTTTAGATTCTGCTTCAAACCAAATAGTCATATAAGAAACAGGAAGCATTGATGGTACACCATCAGAAAATTTATCATCTTCATATTGACATTCAGTTTCAATTTCAAGACCGCGTGACAAAAATGGATTTTCGACAAAATCATTATCAATATTGCCAGCTGAAGTTATTCCATATTGACATTTAAGATATTTATGATTTTCACTATCAAAAGTAATAACAAGTTGCCCCTTGCTATTTTTCTCAAGAGCTAAATTCGTGATAAGAATTGGTGTTTGTGAATATTCCCTAGAGAAAATGCCAAAAGATTCAAGTTTGGAATCTGAGAATCGACTTAAATCTTCTGTATATTGTGGAGTAAAATAAAGTTTCATAATATAGTTTGTTTGAGATCATTAGGCTTTTTAAAAGCCCAAACACTATCAACTACAACCTGAGATTCCTCAGATTTGTTGTTAAACTTATCTTTAAACAATTTAATTACATTCATAAAACTCAACCTTCAACCATTTTGATAAGGGCGTCTTCATCAATAATCGGAATTCCCCACTTAATAGCATTTTTAATCTTACTTGAAGGTTTATCATCAATATTAGAAACCACGAGATAGTCAACATCGGCTTTCAAAGAATCTACAAGTTCATAACCGGTCTTTGCAAGAGGCTCTGCATATTCATGCTTCTTTTTTCCGCTAAGAAGTCGACCCGTAATGCATACAGTTTTTTTATTCATATTAATTGTATTCGTTTTTTTGTTTGTTATTAGTGTGATATATTTCAGAGTTTGTCGTAAAATACTTTCTTGATCCTTTAATGCTTTAAGAATTGTTTTCCCTACATTAGGTACCCCAGCTTTTCGTGCAAAGTCTTCATTCAAAAGACTATTATCGAACCAATGCTCAATATTTTCAAGTTCTGGATTTCCTTCAATCATTAGGGTAGCTTTGCGTACACCCAGCGACCTCGTGCCAAATGCACCAAGAAATTCTGGAAGAGTCATTTCAGTTCCTTTCTTTGCAATCTCTTCGCAAATATTAGTGGCACGAGTGAGTCCTAACCTTACGCGTCCATCTCCATCCATGAGCATATTCTCAATCATTTTCGGAGTAAGCTTATATAAATCTGGAACGGTATAAACAAATTCGTTGGACACAAGCGCATTAATGATAGAATCACCAAGCCCTAGAATATTTCGAGAAGATACAAATCGTTTAATCTTCCCTGAAATTTGCGCGTCACATTTAATATTTTCACAGAATAATACAACCGAATCATTTCCACTTGTATTTTTCCGATGGCTTAGAGGATGACCACATACCGGACATACCTTAGGAATTTCTATATGAACCTGAATTGAAGGATCAAATTCAGATACCACGGAGATAATCTGTGGAATAATATCACCAGCTTTTACAACTTCAACCTTAGCTCCAATAAAGGCTCCAAGAGTTTTAATATTGGCGATATTAGCTAATGACGCTTTTTTTACAGTAGAGCCGCCGATGCGCACAGCTTCAATCATTGCAACCGGACAAATTGCGCCAGAACTTCCCACCTGCCATTCCACTGAATTAAGTGTACTGATACACTTCTCAGCGGGAAACTTCCAAGCTACCTGTCCTTTTGGCTTACGATCATTTCCAATACCAAGCGCTTTCTGTGTTGATATAAAATCGTATTGAATTATCGTTCCATCAATCCAAAACGGAAGCTTATCAGCATCACGCAATTCCTTCACTTTATTATAGAATACATGAACTTCTTCAAGAGTTAAATTTCCCTGACCCGGAACTGTCGTAAATCCAAGAGTCCTGAGAAATGACATCTGATCTGAAACTGTATTCAACTCGAATTGATCTTTATCAGATTTGGATAGAAAATCAATGTCGAATGCAAGAGCTGTAATATATTGAGACTTCGCAGAATCGTCACGACCTAGAATTCCGTTGGCGACAGCTCGCGGATTACTACTTATAAGAGGATCAGCTTTAGGCCAATCTTCAAGAGTGGTTACAGCCTCACACCGAATTGCCACATCAATTTCATATGGAAGCCTAAGAGGAACTCCTTGAAAGTTTCCGGCTTGAATTGAAATATCTTCTCCTTCAATACCATCTCCTCGTGTAACTCCAGAAACCAGATTACCCTTCTTGTAATATAGGGCGAGTGATCCACCATCAGCCTTATATGATACATGGAAACAATCTGTATTACGCCGATTTTTCTTCCAGTTCAAGAGTTCTTCGAATGTATGAACTTTCTCCTGAGACCCCATATGAATCTGATGCTTAGTTTTTACAGAATCAGATTTAAAAATTGAAGTACCAACTTGGTTCAGAGCCGGTTCTCCTGGATTAAATTCTCGAATTTCTTCTTCCAACTCATCGAATTGTGGATCCGACATAATTGGATATCCGGAATAATAAGTATGTTTGGCCTTTAAATACAAGGAGATTTTTTCTTGATAGTTCATATATTATAGATTAGATAAATTCTTAAATTTAAGCATAACCCGTAGAATTAATTACTCGAAATTTCAGCTTTTGTTTATTTTGGGCATGCATATCAAGATGATTCTTTGAAATCAGTTTTGAAATTCTCATGAGAGTAATAATATCAAAAGATAATAGAAACAGCTTGAATTGATATAGATTCGTATATTGTGGTAAATCATCATCTTGCTGAATATACGCCGAATTTTTAGAACGCAGCACACGGAATCTACTTCGATAAAAACTAAAATGTACAGTGTCTCCGTGGTTGAAATTCGAGAGAATCATACTCACGAGTGTATCATTACCGCGCAGGATTCTTTCCGGCCGTGTTAGATATCAGGTGATCGTAATAGTTTCATCCTTGGGAGGAAGAATAGTTTCAAGCGTCATTTTTGTAATCATAATATTAAATGTCTGCAATTTTGTTAAGAATAACTCCAAGAATCACGGTAACAATTGCAAGAGCAGAATAAAAGATTACTGCAACTTCGATTTCAATTTGAGATGGACTAATCATAATTTGTGGTATTCCTTACGAAATCAATATACACTAAAACCTGAAACTTGTAAACGAAAAAGCGCATAAAATGCGAAAATAATTTTAATCCATTGCAAATCAATTGGTTACGGATATTCATTAAAAAACACTCGATTTAATGGTTTTGCCAGAGAATACGAAAAAACCGGAAAATCGTCATTTCCGATTTCATAACTCATTGCAAATCAATGGGTTATATTCCGAGAAATTCATAAAATCGTGAATTTCTCAATTTACGGGTAAATACCCATAACAAACTCAAATATGCTCTAGATTTGGGCTTTAATTCTTAGAATGTGCAAATTTAAACTTTTTTCTACCAATCTATCCCAATCGGAACTTTCAATTACTTTTACTGCTTTTATTTTCATATTTACTTAAATAATAGTTTTGGAGCATAATTTCTTGAAACAGATCTGCTGCGTCATCAACAGCATTTTGAAGGTTTTCAAGTTGAGTACAAGCTTCATCAAGAAATAAACCGATTTCAGTTGGTGTAAACTTTAAGTTATCTTCTAATCCTCGACACCAACTATTATAAGACGTTATTTTTTCAATGAGAGTCATAGAGCCTTAAGCAGTTCCAGTGTGTTCGCAGCTTGTTCGCTATCTTGTTCAAGAACTTTAGCCCATTCACTATTTTTACGAGTACTCCGGCCAAGATCCCTATCATGAATAATAAGACATTCTTTGGTGTGTTCAAGGCAATTAGAAATAGATTGAATCGCCGCATAGATAGTATCTTTTTCAACTGTTATCATTTCTGGAATATAACCTTGAAATTTGGATGGTTCTACACGCTCGGGATCTTTAACCTTAATGAAAAAACGGTTTGGTTTCATGAGTTAGTTATAATGAAGAATTGCAAGACCTATAAAAAAGAGCCCGAATGTGATCAGTGTGATCAGAGAGCGGCCAACAACATAATTTTATCATCTTGATCCATATAATTTCTTTTTAGGAATTTGCGTAAGTGCCGAACCGAGAATAATCAACTTCCCGAAGTTTATAATAAGTTCGTGTTAATGTTTTATCCCCTTTATTTGAAGCGATAATCCACCCATTCGGTTGCCGTGTTAGCCCCCAGGATGCGCCCAAACGGCGATGTAGAAATTTACCAAGCGCTGATGTAGGACTATCAGCCTCGATGATTATTTCCTGTCCATTTTTATCTAGTACGATGTATGTGCTATTTTTCATAATGTAGTTTTCTTAAGAATGAAATTAGGCAGGAATTGCAAGAATAAATTCTCCACAGCAATTCAGTACAGAATATCCTTGAAATACACCATTATTATATGGTGTAACGTAATTGCCAGACGTACAAATCCAGGCACCCGAAATACCTAAAGTGTAATCAATCATATTGGATCCGGCGGATGCGGCGGGATGAAATGCACTATTTTCGTTTTCCATCACTGAGTCATACATTCCGTCAAATTTAGACTTAACGTTAATATAGAGATTTGCTCTATTTTTACGGACAAACGATTTGAGAGTTGCAATAGTTGTCTTTTTAGGATTCATGGTGTTGTGCTTGAGGTTTCCTTACGGGCTCAATATACACTAAAACCCATGACTTGTAAACAAAAAAGGTGTGTAAAACCTGAAAATAATAGAATTCTGTTGCAAATTAAGGGTTATGAACGCTTATTTTTTGAATTTCTCTGATTCCATGATCATTTTAGCCAAATCCCGAGGATTTTCAATCTTTCTTAGCTTAGATTGATCACTTGATCTGGCTTTTTTGCCATCAATCCCACAAGAATTTTCAAAAATGAACCAGGAAATCCATCCTTCAATATCGGTCAGATCCAAGAGAATATCGAAGTTTCTCCAGATAGCTTCATATAGTTCTCCATTTATATCCATTGCACCAACATCAACTACGGCTTGGCAAGCTTTACTAAGTCTCTGATAAGATTCTATAATATTAGTAATTTTCTTTTCCAACTCTTTAACTTGGGTTTTTTTCATAATTTCCATTTTTCCTTTATATATTTTTCTCCATCAAAGTACCATAAATTCTTATAGCCGACCCCCGATAATACTCTAGCACAATTTTCACATGGTTTTGAAATTGCTGCACGATCATTATTATCAATACGAATGTTATAAAATGAAAGATCGGAACAATCACTGAATCCCATTTTAATTAATGATGAAATTTCTGAGTGTAATGATGCAACATAATTATCTCCATTGGACTTTATATAATCTGTGAACTTATGTCGTCGATGTAGCTTGTTGTAATTATTGGTCGCAAGACACAGCATCTTATTTCCTCGATATACAAATGTGCTATGAAACGATTTACCAGTCTGAGCTCCAAGTTTTAAGGCTCGTGCGATTTCCTCAAGTCTTGAAAAGTTAATTGCCATTACAATTTAAGAATTGCATTTGAAAATAATAGAATTACCATAAATGCACAGATTAATGGTAGGAATTCATTATGAGTGATAAAGATAAAACTACAAAGTTGGAACATATTCTTTAATATACTTAAATAGTTCTAAGGTTTTTTCAACGTCATACATTGCATTATGTGCTTCACTTTCTTCAAATTTGATGCCTGCAGATTTACACACAGTCTCTAACTTAAAATTAGGCAATGCCCCCCGCACACGTTGAGTAAACCAAGCGGAGGCTTGCATTACACAAATAGTTGGTACCCAAAACCAAGATCCAAAATAGTTATCACCATTCTTAGCAAAAAATTCACGAATGAAATCAGAATCAAATGAAGCATTATAAGCAACCATTTGCATCTTATCAGTTTTATCATATTTGTTACAATGACGTGATAGAATCTTAACGAATTCCTGATAAGCTTCGCCTGCACTCATTTCGAGATTCTCTAGTCTTTCACGACTCATTCCAGTTTTTTCAGTGGAGCCTGCATCAATATGTTCTAAAGATAATGGTCGAAATGTAAAATCGAATTTTTCCAAAACATTCAAATCAGGATCAGTGATAATACCAGACAACTGAAATAAATTGTGCAACTTTCTGTCAACACCTGTTGTCTCTGTGTCAATGAATATGTTTTTATATCCACTATAAGGGGTTTCTTTACTCATGTGTTTTTTCTTTAAGAATTAAAGATGGATCTAAAATCAATGAAGGAATCTGTTTTACAAATTTGCGTTTACATATACAACCCTTGATTTCTGTGATTGTTCGAATTTGTGCAATCTCTGCTCGAAGTAATTCATTTTCGGCTTCAAGAGATGAAATGAGTTTTACTTTGGATTGGTTTATTCCATATGTCACATACGAATCATCAATGAGATCAGCTACACGGTTATCATGATCTGTGAATAGAACATAATCTCCTTTAGGATCGGAAATCATTGTACCATCAAGGGGCTTGTATCTTTTGATGTTATCAATCATAATTATCTGCAATACCAATCCGTTAAAGGTTTCGTCTTATTTTTGTTCGCAATCCCATTACTCTAGCTTTATGAACTAAAGATTTTTCTTTAAGTTCACCAATCTCTTTTCTAAGTGCTTCATTCTCCACGGCAAATGCTAAATTAGATTCTCTGAGAATTTGAAGATCCATGGGAAGACAAACCATATTTTTATGAGCAACCAACCGATCTGCATAATTACTCATTTCCATATAATCGTCATATGAAACAAAACGACCCGTTGATGCTTCATCCATACTCCACTCATCATTAGGTTCATATCTAGTCACGTTTTGCATAAATTTATTATATTATATTTCCTTTTCAGTTTTTCGTAAAGTTTCTTCTCAGTTTCTGATTTTTTATCATTAACTTTTTTCACACGTTCAGTGTGAATCTGTTCATACTTGATTCTTTTTTGTATTCATTGTCAGTTTCAAGTCTATCTCCTGTGAGGTTAATTTCATCATAACCACCATCCCAAACACAACCACGTGTGATACAAATATCATTGTAACCTTTGGTTGTGTAATATTCCTGCCACTCTGTAAGAGACTTAATGACGGAATCTATCGGTCCGTCTAAATCCATAGCATTTAATATTTCTCTAATTTTCTTCTTCATATGATAATGCTTCATTTGCGATTTTTAAAACTTTCATCTGATGTGATCTCTTCATTATCTTTTAAAGATATTAAAAATATTCATGATTATGCCATTCTAAGTGTTTGTACTTTTGTAACCATACCATCTTTAACAATAATCAATCCGGCTCTACCTGATAGAACTTGAATAGTGTCCCAACACCATAAAGACTCACCATTTTCCAACTTTAATTTGGAGAATATCTTTTCTTCATACGATGGATAATTATAGTGTTCAATTCTAACTAGTTCTGAAAAAGGTTGCGCATTTGGATATTCACTAATTGAAACAGGCGTTTTCAATAGAACGAATCCAGCATCATCTTTATCATATATGGAAATGACATAAAATCTATCATCCATTCGTTTCCATTCCACATATTTATTATCACTTATTTTAGTGGAACAATATCCATTATTACATTTTTGATCTTCATCTGTAGGAGCTACAAGATTTAAATCTGAGCATTCATCACTGAACTGTTGCAACTCAGTGATAATACAATCAAGATCGTAAGAATGATCTCTACTAATGTGATAACCAAAGCCTCGTTTGGCTTCTGGCGTTAATGTAGCTCGCCACATCAATGCGCCATAAACATCTTCAAATGTAATTGAGAAGATGTATGGATTTTTGAATTTACCATAGTTGATTAGAGTTTTAATTAATTCGATGTTCATAATTATTTTGTATTTATTGAAAATTGACATATTAATTTTTCTTCGCAGATACGCAAATCCAAGTCTTGATCAAAGTTGCATACTTATTATTTTTATGCCGTTCCTTAATCATTTTTAAAGCTGCAGATTTAGTCATTGGATTTGTAGTATGTGTTGGTGATAATCCAACTATCCATGCTACATATTTGCAGCCTGGAGCTAACCTCGGATATTCAGTGTATTTCATATTTTATTTTAAAAATTACTTCGAATATTTTTCCATAAATCAAAAACAGATTTGTAAATATCTAGTTGAGTTTGTGTCCAAGTTTTATCCTTACATGTTTCAAGAGTTAAGTTTTTAAATCCGCTGTCATAATTTAAGGTAAGGTTTCCTTACGGGTAATTCTACACTATTTTCGGTCTCTTGTAAACAAAAAACCACATAAAATCCCATTTATTTTTACCGATCTTTTAACCATTCGGGTTTATTCCGCTTTGACCATGAAAACAGATGTGATTTCTCGTGTTCATAGTAAGACCTATAAGATTTCACACAATCATTTGACCGATATTTCTCTGGCATCGCAAGGGCAAATGAAGTTCGATCTTTCTTTGGAAACTCCAATTTATTCATATTTTCCAAAATCCATGGAAGAACATCTCGTCCGGATTTATGAGTCTTTCCATATCTAAACTGAAATTCATCATGGAGAACAGATGCATATTCATGAACAAACAAAAAATTACTCAAAGATAATCTGCAAAATACAGAACAGGGATGATTTTTATGAGTTGCTTTATATGGAGCATTAATCCCTTGCAAATGAAATTGGGTACACATGAGTTGTGTAGCTTCAAGAATCATTTTTACAACATGTTTATCAACATGATATTGCGCATTCCTAATAGGATCGGAATCGAGAATAAACAAGTTCATAGTACAACACCAACTTCACGCAATGCATAATTAAGTTCACGATCATGAATGACCAATTTTTTAGCTTCTTCAAGATCACGACAATCCCATTCAAGAAGAATCCATGCTAGTTTATCAGCACGGTCTTTCTTTCTTTTTGCAATCTTATCTATTTTATCCATGATTTATTTGTTATGATATGCTGCATTACTCGTTCAATCTCCTCTGCATATGCTCGGAAAAAATCAGCATCGGAATGACGACCCATGGTATCTTCTTTATCCGCTTCAGATCGCATAGCTTTAGCCCATCTTATCGCGAATGTCGGATTATTAATACACTCACACATCAATCTCCAATGACGAAATCCCAAATATATACCAAGAATTCGAACTGAGAAATAGAGGTTGATTAGTTTAAAAATCATAATTATACTTCTTTCACAAATTTTGCTTTGGCATAACTCCCAAATAAGGATGCTTTTTTTGTTGCTTTAACATCAGCTTCTTCTTTACTGTTCGCTCGAAAATCTAGGATAAGACCATCGAGAATTGAATTATCACAATTAACAATTTTGTAAATAAACCGAAATTCTGGTACGTTTTCCATGATTAATTCCAGTTCACAAATTTCTTTACTTTCACTTGAAGTGCTGGTTCTTCATCATCTGCGTAGATAATCATTTGATGTTTTGTTCCAGCCTTAAGATGACAGGGCACTGCAACAAATAACGGATCTTCTTGATGATAGTTTGGAGTCATCTCAATAAGATGTGTTGCATTTGGAAATAAAGATTTCATATTAGCATCAATCTCATAAAGAGTTCTCCATGATTTCCATCCATCAATTACTACAGAATTACCTGTGGATTTCAAGCAGGGGCGAGTCCAAGAACAACCCGTGGATGTTACGAATGTGAGCATATATTTTTAGGAAAGTTTATACTTAATAGACAACCGATCAATCATGTCTTCAAGCGTTTGTGCTTTAGCTAACCAGAAGAATGTTTCTTTGGATTCATGACAATTATGAACATAAAATTTCCATGTTTTAAGAGCAGTTTCCTTTTCATATTCAAGGAATTCAAGTACTTCCGATAATTCGATTTTCATAATGGTAGATATACAATAACAAGATTTCTGACTCCTAGAATATTCACGGGAAAAATAAATTCATTTTCAAATTTTCCAAATTCCCACGATATAACCTCTTCATCGCAGAGCAGATATAGACGAGCAATATTTCCGACAAGTAAGCACTGTATATTATTATCATCAAGAATCGTTTTACCAGAATCAAGTACATCTAGCAATGTATCATCATCGATTGCAGGTGCAAGATAATTAGCACTTGCTTTGATTTGGTTAATTAATAATGGTTTCACTCTTACTTAAAATTGAGTAGGATTCCTGTAATCAGTGGTGGTAAAATTATAACAATCGCAAGTGCAATGCTTAATTGATCTGTAGTCATAAATTGAATTATTTGTTTTTGCTGGTGATTAAATCATTCTCTAAAAGAGTTGATGGGTTATTAGTCAGGCGACCATTTCAAATCAATTGTCGTGGATGTTAAAATTTCCTCAAAATCACAGAATTTTCACACCTGAATCAGAGAAATTCCAAAGGTTTTCGCCAATTCTGGAGAATTTGAGCCTGGATAATCCTCATGGAAATAGATTTTTTGTACACTGTGAGCGATCAATAATTTCATACAAGCATCACACGGCATCGTCGTACAAAAAACTGTCTCTACTTCACCACGCTTAAAAAGACTGCACAGATTTTGTTCAGCATGAATTAAGAACTTTTGGCGTGCATCTCGATCCTCCCAGAAATGTTCATCAGGATTGAAACCGGATGGTAATCCATTATAAGATAAACCAATCACTCGATTTTCTTTATTGAAAGCCGCGGCACCAACTTGCCGAAAAGGATCTTCACTTCTCAATGCGGCTGTTTTTGCAAGTGCCATACCATAATCAATAATGTTAATTCTATTACTCATGTGATTTCATTACTCCATCTTCAATGAGCATATTAAATGCAGAATTATACATTCCTTCAGTTATGATATTGGGATCTTTATTGATGCAGGAGCTTAGTCGCAAATCTTCCAATGCTGCATGAATACCGATGTGTTTAAAATCAACGAATCCATCATCAGCCAGTTCAAACTTTATATCAAAAAGAAAAAGTTTATCATCACATCTTTTAAAGTGCCGATGTACAAATAGCATGTCACTTACTGTATCTTTCATATGCAGATTCCCCTCCAGATTTACGCAAAGCTGAAATCATTTTATCTTGCGACCGTCTAAGCAAATATCCAAGAGTTTGGGTTATAACAGATTTCGCAATATTTAGATTTCATATTCTTATTACTTAATAATTTTTGTAGAAGTAGTCATATGTATATTTATACAGTTTCCCATTTATTCATGATTTTTAGAAAAGCTTCGCAACGTTCTGGTGCAGAAGCTCCGATGGCATGTTCAGCATATTCAATTGCAACCCAATAATCCCAATTTTCTGTTCTTGAACAAACAGTTTCTAATTCCAAGCAATATGTACTCCATAAAGAATTTTCACGGATGTACTTTTCAAATTCATGACAACTATTCAAGTCATGGAGATAATCAGGAATTGTTGAGAAATATGGACCGTCGGTTCCTGGGGCATATCCTGCAGGAGTTCTCATTACGGCCGAGAATATAATAGGATCTTGGATGTTACTCCAGCCCATGATTTGTGCAATCTTAATTCTTTGGTTTATTTCCTTCATAATCAGTCCAAGTGTCGGATTTATAATAGCTTTCATCGAAACTTAACCTTTTAGTACATCTTCGTTTAGCGAGAAATTTCCAACGAGTTTCGAAAATAGTGTGACAATAATCACCAACATCCCAATCCCAACAATCATTTTGATAATCCCAAATTCGATAGGTTTTTGTCTTTGGGTTATAACAGATTTCGTAATATTTAGATTTCATATTCTTATTACTTAATAATTTTCGTAAAAGTCTGTGGCGTCATATTCCTTATATTCACATATCATGTTTGGAGCAAATATAATCTCTTCAACAATCCAGTCGGAAGGAATATCTCTATTGTTGTTCTGTTTATATTGAGTTAGATGACTTTTTATAAATTGCTTGGCAGACCAAGTCTTACCTTTCTTTGTCCAAAATGGAATTATCCCACCCTTTGAGTACAAATATTCAGAGTTTCGGATTTTATAACATTTCATAATTCAATAAATAAATTCAAGTTGATCTTTATTTGCAAACACAAATTCTGAAAATGAATGAATCTTGAAATGTTCACATTCTTGACCGCAGAGCATCCTTGAGAATTGGGACAATCAGGTTAACCTCAGAAGTGGTCAATTCGTATAGGTCCAGCACAGGCCCACGTTTGACGACTAGGACAATCTCTCTGGTTGGGTACACCTCCACACAGGCCTCACAATCATCAAGGAATTCGAACATTTGGCTGCCTTCAGGCATTTCACTAATTCGGGTCGGTCGCAGACAATGAAAGTTCAGAACCGCAGCCACCTGTTCGGCAGGATTTGAAGGCAAGCATCGCGCGGTACTATCAACTTGGCCGTCGCTCTCGCTCAACATATCTGAAGGGGTGATTTTCATATTAGATTATCCTTTCTTTTTGAGCTCCTTCAATTCCTTATTCAGAGTAATCAGAAAGCCCGTATAGAGCCTGATAAAGTAGTCATTGTAAAGACCGCCCTTAGTTGGATCCGCTTTGTATGCAGCCAAACTCTTTTCAGATTCTGCGATGTCCAGTTCCTTTTCAACAATCGGAGTAAATTTCCGATAAATGAGAGGATTGACTTTTAGGTCTTCATGTTGAGCAATTGCAGCCGCAACATCTTTGGAATATGTCCGACCTGATTTATCAGGAAGGTCTTGTTCCTTGCGGGCTTTGCGCTCCGCAGCTCGTTCTTGTTTCTGAGTTGCAACGAGTGCTACGTCTTTAGTCTTAGCAGCCATATTGTAGTGTGATATCCCTTACAACAAAATTCTACTCTATTTATGACCTGATGTAAACAAAAAAGTAAATAAATTTAAATTATTTTTTGTGATTTTCTTCAGGTTCTAAGGGAGGTTCTTGTTGAGAAAGAAGTTTTGGATCTATCCATTCATATTGAATTTCCGATCCATTCTTAACTGGAACTACAAATCCATGCTGAAAAGCTGAGCTCATTGTAGCATCTTCACCGGCTATAAATCCCATAACAAAGATACATAGAACTAAAAATGGAATTAATACGAGCCCCAAAATAATATAATATTTCATGATTTGTAATGATCTGTGTTGTAAGCAAAATGGCCAAATAATCGAACCGCGCTATAAATTAAATACCTCCTAATAAAAGACATTCCTTGAGACTTCATAGCCTCAAGAAAAAGAATATCAGCTTCTTTTTGTGTATAATTTGCCGGAACCCATTCTCCAACATATTGAATTTCAAGCTGATTCCTATAAGCAGAATCATGAATTACAGAGGCAAACCAATCACAACTTGCTGCAGGAAAAATACTCTGAAGACATTAACCATCAGTTGTTCCAGCAATTGGCGCTCGAATTCTTCGATTATTCACCCGAACAAACTCTAGAGGTTCTAACAGAATATCCTCAAGACCGTTCGAAGTTTTCACATCGAGTGTAATATTTACAAAGCCGGGAGTCATTATTTTCTTTCTATAAGTTTAGACAATTTATAAGACCTTTATCATTGATTTTCAGCGTGATAAAGTCAATGATAAAGTTAAGCATATGCTAATGCAACCCAAAATGAGTATTTTTTATTGCTGGAATTCTATTTTTACCTTTACAACAAGATATCAAATGACCAACCAGAGTCGGGTTGCATTCCTTGCTCAGACCATGCAACTCGCTTAATCCTAGGATCAACATTTTCTTGTAGAAAAGTCAAGAGCTTATCATTAACTTCCTTTACAATTCCAGAATCTGTGTAGTGTTGCCAAATAGTTTTAGGCCCGAATAATTGAAGTCCATATGGTTGATTGCCATCACCTTCTTCATAATCAATCCAGGAGATATCATAATGAGTAACAAGGAATTCGCCTGTGCTATTACCCCCGCCCCCCCAATAACTATCACCAGCACCGACAATGCTCACTTCATTTTGTAGTTTCTTATTCATGATTTAATCTAAAAATTTATCTTGACACAATTCTTTTACCATTACAGTATTCACAAATCTTTTGGGAAGAAGTTGAACTGCACAGACACCAAGACCCAAATCTTTTATTTGAAAATGGTGAATATTTCCCCGAAATTCTACAAATTCATTCATCAGTAACCACTCCTTAGCAAGAGCTTTTGCTACTCGCAAGTTTCGACAATTATGTTTAAGAGCTTGCAACGGAATATCGTAATTACTAGTTTCCATAATCAAAGTTTCGTAAACATTTCAAAACAACCACCAAATGCGCCAAAAGGAGTTTGATTAAAACTACTATTAATAGCACACCATTGCGTTGCGTAAAACGGATTTTCTGCATTTGTATTTGATCCCACTAGAATCCATAAATCAGCATGGGATAGTTTGTGAAGTGTCCAGACTAGTGAACTTCCTGGATATTGAAACTGATCCCCTTCTTTTAAGTCTTTTTGTAGTGTTTTCATGATTGTGAGTAATAAGCATCCAACAGATCCCAAATTTCTTCCTCTGTAAGATCATCGTAATCGAACATTGTATATCCTGTAGAGTTTGTTATATAGTTTAGGAGTTTGCGATTTCTTCCGGAGTAGCAATGTAAGTAAAAATTGAAGTGTCTGGCGCAGGCTCACCAGAATATTTGGCGGCTTTCTTGACGGATTTCAATTCGGCTTTAGAAACCAAGTTGGAATCGGTTACAGCATACTTACCGGGGCTCAACTTCTTGGAATTACCCAAGAATAATTCCTTAACAATGCGACCGGGTACCTTAAATTCCTTAGCAGTCTTACAAATAAAGACTGGAGAAAATCCTAGTTCTGAATCCGGAAGGGATTTCATGTGGGTGATAAAGGTATTCAATTTCTTTTGCATTGTTGGAGCGGCTTGGGGGTTTCCTTACGGGCTCAATATACACCAATTCGACCTTCCTGTACACAAAAAAGTACTAAAAAATGAAAATAATTTGGATTTCGAAGAATCCTATTGAAAATCAAGAGGTTATGGATAAAAAAGTCCATAATTATTCTTTGAGTTTGGAAGGAAACCAAGAGGAATTTAAGAGATTCTAAATGATTTTCAAGATTTTTTAAGTCTTAATAATTTCCTATGAAACTCAATTTACATCCTGCAAGGATGTCCTTCGGAAATTCTTTTGTTTGAATTAAGTATTTTTAAATTCAATTTCTAAGAAGTTGGATTAATTCCTGAAAGGAATTCCCGAAGGGTAATCTTAGTTTTTAGTATTGATATTATTTAAAATATTTTTTAATTTATTTTCTATAGTAATTATAACAAACACTAAAACCCTTGTAAAGCAAAAAATGATGAAATGAGAAAATAATTATAATGAGTTCCAAGATAAAATTGCTGAAACCAGAAAAATACTAATTCCGGCAATTCTATTATATTTTATATTTATCTCACTCTATTGTACGAAATTTCTTAACTATAAATTTTAGAATTTGTGATCTCACAATATCAGATTCATCAAATTCAAATGTAGTAATTCCATTTTCCAATGATTCAGTATCGTTAAAAGTATTAAATACCTTTTCGAATCCACTATTTTTAATATCTGGTTGCATCTTGTCTCCTGCTAAAATTAATTTACTGTTCTCTCCTATGCGACTCATTACAGTTAAAATTTCAGTTTTTTCTAGTTGTTGTGATTCATCCACTAATACAAACATATTATCCCACGTATGGCCTCTAGTGTGGTTAAGCGGCATTGTATCAATAACTCCCGCTTTTTTTATTTTAAGAATATCACAATCTTCCACAATCTTGTTGATTAACTCAAACATGACTGCATTATATGGGGCCGTTTTCTCGGCTTCAGATCCTGGCAAAAACCCCATAGATTTAGAAGCACTTTCAACCATAGCTCTTACATATAGTAATTTTTCACAGGTTTTATTTTTAATCATAGTTAAAGCACAAAAAACACTCGTCCATGATTTTCCCGTACCAGCCGGGCCCTGAATTATAACAACCTTGATATTTGGATCATTAATAATTGCTATTAATTCTTTTTGTTTTTCTGTTAGTTTAAAACTGCGCTTCTTGAATTTAAAATCTAATTTATTGAAATTTTCAGTTAAGGCTGTTTCAACTTCTTTGAATTCAACTCTTCTTGGTTTCTTCTCGCGTTTTACAGTTGCCATATATGAATTATTTATAACCCTATAATTATAAATAGTTTCATATGAACCTACAATTATCACTATTCCTTGCCGTTCTTAACCAAATCCGAGTAGATCACTGGCAAACTAAAAGTTTCGCATCTCACATGGCTCTAGGAACTGCATATGATGAGCTTGATGATATCTTTGACGACTTTATTGAAAAGTTTTATGGGCGTGAAGATGTTTCAACAGAACAAGTACTATATTCTGTGGAAATTGAATCATATAGAGGAGATTCGGTAACAAGATATATAAATCTCAAAAATACACTTCTTGAATATCTTTGCACTATTACGATGGATAAACCAGATTTAAAAAATATTCAAGATGAAATTGAAGGGATTCTTAATCACTTGATTTATCGGTTGAGACAATCATAAACATAAAGGTATAAAAGGAAATCCCTGCCAAGCGAACTATAACTTGGCAGGGATTTCGTTGGGGTTATCAGAATTAATTTATTTACCATTTCCGATTATCAGCGCTTGTCTCCAAGAGAAATCGGAATGAAATACTTGTCCAGTGCCTGTTAGAGTACCTTCTTTGAATTGATACACAACTCCAGGTTGTAATGTAATCATCGGGGGACTATACAGGGCTGATGCTGTCAATTTTGCGTTGTTTTCTTTTGCCAAGGAGGAGGATGCGCAATTCGACATTAGCAGAATCATTTCCGCCAGCACTAATAATTTGAGTACATTTCTGAATTTCATCTTCAATTTTATCTAGTTCAGTTTCGAATTGCCACCTCGTCCATGCAGAATAAGCATTGCAAGCAGAAATGAGTGCCTGGAGAAATACATTCAGTGTATTCATTGTTATTCTGTTACTTTGGTGCGCCTGGGGTTGTTGGAGGCACTCCAGTGTCCTTGGCTTTCAGAATATTAAGTGCAAGAAAATCTAGCACGACATAAACTTTAGACCATGTTGAACCGGGTGCGGGTGTTGGCGAAATTGATGCCACGGCAGATGCGAGAGCAATAACTGCGGTTACGATGCCAAACCAGTTTTGTGATTGTAGATTTGATAGAATTTCTGTCATATTTTTATTTTGTTATGAGAATTGAATTATCCTCAATTCTATTTATATAAATTACCTAATAGTTTTGACAATATGTGAATAAAAGTGATGCTAATATATAAATAAGAATAGATGCTGATCGCGATGTTTGAACCATCCACCAGCTTTTCACTAGCCAATTACAACTACTATGAAACAAGAAAAATATAATACAAAAGTATATATACCCGAAGGTTTAACCTGTAAAAGCCCATACGTTTATTGGATTCAACATATTCCATCTATGATATAACATAGATGGAATATCATAGATGGAATATGAAAAGTCCACATGTGATTCTTCATTACACATGACAGAATCTGGTTATAAAACATCATCGGAATATGTTGAAGAATTAATAGAAAGAGATGGTTTGGCTTCTTTTAGAGTATTATGTATTCGACATTTTGCAACACCTAAAGAGGTTACTGATTATGAAAAGAAATTTCTTACCAAAGTAGATGCTAAGAATCACCTGAGATATATCAATAAGAATAACGGTTGGGGAGAACCACTCTCAGAATAAACTATAAGGAAAATGAGAGAGACCATCAATAATAAATCAGATGAAGAAAAAGCTATCAGTAAACAAAAAGAACTTGATACAAAAAATAATAAATCTCCAGAAGAAAAAGCTATCAGTAAACAAAAAAGACTCGATACAAATAATAATAAATCACCAGAAGCAAAAGCGGCAAAAAAACAAAAAGAACTTGAAACCAAAAATAATAAAACTCCAGAAGAAAAAGCAGAAACTAGTAAAAAAATGAGGGATGCTAAGATTAATAGAAATCCTGAAGAAAAAGCCGCATATGCTAAAAAACAGAGAGAGGCTAGAAAAGATTTGAGATTCTATGACAAACCTGGAGAAAAATATAAGATGTTCAAAGAACAACCAGAAGATACATCATGGGTTCTTAGATTAAATATAAAAGAATTAAAGGATCTTGGTTACCCATTATATGATCACCCAGATAAACAGTCCAAAAGGTTTCAATATCCACCAAAAGATCCAACTTGGATTCTTAGAAAATAAATGAATGGTTTTTCAATGTCCTAAACCTAAACACAACGGGCAATTACAAGCAATGCTATTAGGACACCTATTCTGCCCACCAATGAATCCGGTACCGCTGCATAAGTCACATGATTTATGTTTGCAGTGCAATTCTACATTATCGCCGACGATTTCATTAAGTTGCCCTAGATGACGTACCGGAAGATGCGTCAGAAATTCTTTGTTATTTTGATTAGAGTCCATATAATTCTATTTATCATTTGGATGCGGCCCATAACAATCCAATGTTCGCCAAACAATAACACAACCATATGAAACTCCATGGATATTTCCCTTGTAGAAAATACGAAATCGCCACGATAAAATACATTCCTGCAGAAATACCAACAGCTATTGTATTAATGGTTATCGGTGGTATCATCTCAAACTCCTTACTTAATTCACGATTCATCAAATTACACTTTGTAAGATAATCATTATCATCACTTCGGCACGAGCATTGAACAACCCGATTCATCTCAAATGAGTAATTACCTTTGGGTTTTCTAGGTCCTGCAATTACTGGAATTGATTCGATTTCCATTGCGTAGGGCTCAGGTTTCATGATCTTTATTTTGATATATTAATTGGATATGCAAAAGACATAAAGGAATGCAAGTTAGCCCCCAAATATAGTCTTTATGAATAAAAGATGTAATAGAATTGATTATGAATAATAGTGCAACAAAACCTAAACCGATATTAATGTTTTTCATCGTAAGTATTTTCATTTTGATAGCCATCGCCTAAAGAAACTTTTAGTTTAATTTTTTCTCCACGAATAGGAGGTGATTCAATAGTGAAAGTTTCTGGAATTTCTCCCTTGTTCATTCCCCATGCTTCCAGAGTATATCTAAATGGATTACCTTCAATATTTTGAACACATTTCAACATACCTTGAGCAATTTCGCGAATTTCCTTCTGAGCATGACCTGAATTTCTCAATGTTAAAAAGTTATGAAAACTTCGCATATTAAAAGAGATATCAGCTTGGATTTGAGAATTGTAACCCTTGAAAAATCTAGACGATTCTTTAGCTCGTGCTCTGCCAAGTACTGGTTCTAAATCTTTAAGACATGTATGATAAAGAGAATTACTCATCACGGTAAAGTCTTTAAGAATAGATGTCCATGCTTTACCTTTCAATTCTAGTTGTTCAATATCATCTGTCGCAACAATATCACCCCAATCATCCGGAATGAAAAATTTGTCTTCAAGTTCGCGATATCTGGCAGACTCTGCATTCATTGAAGATATCCTATGTTTACACAAATGAATATGGGAACTCACGTCTGTGTTCACTAAAAAATGCACCATGCCTTTTTCCCATGGAGTATGATGACCCGCATTCCACAAGGTTTTAATCATAGTTGGAATTCGTGCTCTTTTATCATCTGTTAAATCTCTAGAAGTACTTGTCCATGCTGAGCAAGCAATAATTTCGTCTGATCCGTAATGGCCTAATAGCCAAACACTATTTTTATGTTTTTTTGTTTTCATAGTTTTTATATAAATAGATTATATAGTTACAATTTTTATTGAAAATTTTCAATAAGATTATTTTTAGTATCCGGGACTATGAGCTCCGAACCATCAATCTTAAATAGACCTGTTTCTTTCCAAAAGAAACCAGAACCCAAATTAAGACCTTTGCCGACAAGACTAAATGGAATCGGTTCAAGATCACATTCATGATTCATAGCGGCGTTAAAGTCGGCATCGCCGACCCAGCTGCAGTTGGGACATGAATATATCTTACCTTTCCTATTACCCTTTCGGACCTGAGAACATTGATGGCACCTCTGAGACCGATAAGCACTTTCCTGTTCTACAACTGGAACCTCCAGTTCTTCACAACGCCATAAAACCTTATCTCTTATCTCAGGATTCGACCAATGAGTCATACTTCTGGAAGTTTTAACACCTTTATTGAGGTCGATGATCTTTTCTAACCTAACTTCCTGTAGGTTAGAAAAATCCAATTGGTTTATAGACCAATTGACAAAATTCTTGCGGTGTACTTGAGCTTTTTTAAAACCTCTAGAACCCTTCTTTTTTCTTGATAACCTTTTAATAACTGATTGAAGAGAATGTCCATGACAATCCATATCCGGTGTTGTTTGGTCATCGGAAAGAGTTGCAACTGTTTTAAGACCTTGATCAATACCAATAATCTTATCTCCTTGTGGTTTTGGACTCTTTTCTACGCACCAACTCAGTTGAAAATGATTCTTGAAAATCTTAATTGAGTTACAAATTCTTCTTTTGCTTTGCAATAACACCTCTTACAATCCCACAAGCATGATCATAATTATATAGGAGATTACCCGCGCCAGTGATTGCAACATCATGCGGATTTATGAAGATTTTTGCTTCCGTGTGCCATACCCTAAATTTCCGATTTCTATTCATACATTTGTTATTCTCTAATATGTACAAACCATTTATCAACTTCACGTAAACCTTTACTATTATTACTCATATGTTGTTAAATTTTATTTAGAGTGAAGATTGTTCCTGCTGGAGATGTCATTGGTGCAATTACTTTAATCTCTTTATCCAGCACTCTAAACTTTATGTTTTGATTTTGACTTTGGTTAATAATTTGGGATTTTCACAAATATTTCCAATAACTATAATCTCTTTGTTGGAATATAGTTCGGCAGAAAAACATCTAATATCTTCATCATTTATTTTAAAACAATAATTGCCTTCATCAAAGATAACGCATGCAATAAAGTTCTCATTAGAAGATTCTTCTGAACTCACCTTTACAATATCACCTTCATAGATTTCAATATCATTAGAATCATTCAGTCCTGTATATTGAAGAAATCTATAAAAGCTCCCATTAAAGGAGTCAAAGAATTGAACTGTAGCTCCTTCATCATCTCTAGACATCTCTTCTGGTAAAAAACAAACAGGCGTATTTTTTCCAACTTGTTTTTTCCAATTAGTAATCCATTTTTTTTCAAAACAACCCCAAACCTTAAATTTTAACTGACGAGGAGTCCAAGATAGTTTTTTATTACTCATAGTTTATTATTCTCTAATTTTTATTCTGTATAGTTTAAACCTGATCTAATTGATTTTCGATTCTCGTATTATTTAAAGATATATGTTTCTTTGTACACATATCAACAATTGCTTGCTGTGTTGTTTCTTGTCTCATTTTAGTAATTCTGGGTTTTCAAAAATATTTCCAACAATAATACAATAGTTTCTAACTTCGAGTCAATGCCAGCCGTTATCTCCAATAGGATCTTTTTCTACGAAAAACATACCAACCGTTATTTGAGTCATATTTACAAAATATATTTTTATTTACTGTGTCAGAAGTATTGGATGCTTCATCAAAATTATAATGCACAATATCTCCCTCACAGATTTCTACATTATTATTATCAAAGAGTCCTGTGTATTGTTGAATGATAAAGTTATCGGTTTCATCTGTTGCGCTATACCATTCATCATATAAATCGCTGAAAACCTTTGTTTCTATTTCTCCACTATGAAGATTTAAGAAATATTTTTCTAAATTACCTCTAAAACACTCACCATCCCACACTCTAAACTTAATTTTTCTCATCTGTAAATAGATTGTTCGGATTCATATAAAGATTCAAGAATTTCAATTCTAGTTTGAGCTGCATAACATAATTCGTGAATAGTTGGCTCAGATTCACCCATATTAATTTCTGAGTAATTTTTGTCTGCCAACTTCTTGATTTTATTATAGAAATCTTTACTATTAAAATATTTAGTAAGAAATGTTGTTGCTGCATATTCCAACTCAGGATCTGATAGAAAATGATTTCTATAATATGGTTCACGGTCATCATCCATAATAATCATGGGATTATCTCCAAGAAGAGGACGAAGAATATCTGCTAATGGATATTTATTCATAATTTTTAATTTTATCGTTTTGAATTTTAGTTTTTGCTTGAATTAATAACATCCATGCATTTTCCAGATAAGATAAAGCTTTATTATGATCTGCTGAGTTTGCCGCATAATCAAGTTGATGAATTGCAGCATGAATTTCATCATACGCAATTGAGAACTCTCTGCCATCTAACATTGCATTAATTTCTAAATTATTCATATATTATGGTTTATGTTCGTAAATTTCTTCAATATCAAGTATTCTGCTAGTGCATATTCCGTTGGGTGAAACAGCCCAATCTTTACAATGGAAATGACCTGCATAGTGCCTCTTTGCTCCACACTGTTCAATCAATTGATTATGAGCAATTCTTTCTGCATAGCGTTCATCCCATAGAGAAATGTCCTTCAATGTCCATGATGCAAGACCTTCTTTATCGAAGGGGCCACAATATGCTGGGGCGGAGTGCGTAACAAGTACATCACATTGCACAACTTTATCTGGTTCATACACAAACTTTTCTCCAGCCCACCATGATCGTCCAGGAACTCTATACAATCTATCAATAGAAATAGCGCCTCCTACAAATTGAATAAGTTCACTATTAATCACTTCTGTATAATAATCTGATAACAACTTGAAATGAGATAATGTAATTTGCTTTGGACCTGAGAAATAATCCGGATCATCGTGATTCCCGCGGATAGACATGAAATGAATATCACGTGCTGCGAAAAGATCATTCAGTTTAGAGCATGCCCGCCATTCACCAGCTGCGCTATAATTAAAGCCGATGCCAAGATCACCAACACAAATGAGATAACAATTCGATAAATCAATACGTTTCACTTGATCTACAAGACGACCAAATGCACCGTGAATATCTCCAATCAAAAGTAAAGGTTTGTTGTAATTAGACATAAGGTTTTCGGGATTCTAGGATGATATCTGCAGCAAGTTCTGTATCAAATTTATATGAAATCTTTGAAGTAGATATCACGGTTTCTAATTCATGAAACTTATTATTTACAATTTTTGTTAATTGTTCACAGGTGAAATTCTCAGGATGATTTTTGATTTCCATTAGAAAATCGTGATAAGCTTCATCAGTATCAGACACCTTTACCATATATTCACCAGTCTTAAAAAAGACAATACCTACTTTGCATAGGCGAAGAATTTGAACAAAATTCTTTGGGGAGAATCCATACTTGTTAATAGTATTTTTTCTGAGTGATCCAAGCTGACCTGATCGCTCTCCTGTAGCAAGCCGAATTTCAGAATAAACATATCCCTTTAACGAAGATTTTAATAGATTGGTGTCGATTAATTTATATCGGTAATAATGAATTGTTTTGAATAAATCTGTCATACATGTAAATGCAGATTCTGGAGCAAATAAAATTTCAAGTACTTGTGTATTTGTTTTTCTCAATAATTTTAAGTACCGAGAAAGTTCATAATATGTGGAGTCAATTTCATTTGTTTGAACAATAGACTCAATTGTATCAAATCCAGTAATATATTTCTTATCAGTTGCAACGAAAAGCCCTCTATAGTCTACGTCGCTGTAACTATTATGCAAATTATACAATGTGCTGCCGCCAATCAGTTGACAAATCAGCTTACCATTACAATTAATAAATGCCGGGTGTTTAGTAATGTCAGTTTCCATATGATTATTATATTAGGATTAGTTAGACTTGCAAATAGTTAAATTGGGATTGGCAGCCTTACTACAGTTACTTGCAATTCATTCAATTCTTCTCCGACAATTTTCAGAACTGTATTCCAATCACCTCCAGCTCGGTCAGAACCCATACGATACGGAATTCCGATTTCGGTCACTCTATTTCTCAACAGATACTCTTGAGTTTTTGCAAGACATGTTCTCAATGCTTCATAATCAAGATGTTGTTTTCCTCTACCATAATTTTGTTGAGCGTGAAGATTAATTACACATTTTTTAAAATTTGGTAAATATGGCCAAGCATAAGAAATAGTACCAAGAACAAGCCCATGCTTTTCTTGGTATTTTTTATAGTTAGTGTATGCTCCAGGAACATAATTACGAATAGAAAATGCAATTCCAGATCCCATTACTCCTTGACAATTACATATATGAGCGATGGCACAATGATTACCTTTGTGAAAATAATCGTGTAACAGATCCCCATCAATTTCAATAATATTATTCATATTTTACCACCAAGAATCATATACAATTTCCAAACCAGCTTTAAGATAATTTCGGGCATTTACAATGAATTGTAAATCATCATTTCTATGATATTTTATATTATATGATTCAGTACTATTATAGAATGAATCTTGATTAATACATAATTCCAAAGCATCAATATCAGCAGAAGTGATATCTACGCAAACACAATTGAATTCTTCTGTGTTTCCTTTGGAGCGCCATAGAGTTTCCATCCAATCATGAATTGGATAATGCTTTCTCCAATAATGAAATTCTTTCAAAACAGAAAGAGAATTTGGTAAACGATAGTATGCGTATGAATCAAGTCCCATATGATTACTTCTTTTCAATTACAAGATACGTATTATCAATAATAGACCAGTTATAGGTTGTGCCTAGATATATAGATTTTTCTTTCAAGTCTCCGCAACTAGTAACCTGTATATTCAGGTTTGGTTCGCCAAGAGCATCGGCAAGACAGACACAAATATAATCAATATGATTTCTTGCATCATAACCACCATTCAAAATGGCAAGATTAATAACATTTTTAGACTTCAGTTTTTCCTTGGCTTTCTCTAGTTTAGCTTCCTCTAGTTTAGCTTCCTCTAGTTTAGCTTCCAAATACTTCAGATTCTTTTTAGTCTCTTTAAGTTCTGCTATAAGTGATTCAATGTTAGAAGCACCTACAGGAATTTCTGCAAAACACTCGGTAGGGTAACAATAGAGATATCCTTGATCATTAATAACTTGATATCCATCCGCACTGATACTCTCGACGATATATTCGCGGTTGAGAGTTAGAGCTCCATAAACTTTTCCCAGATCCACACATTTCACCATTTTTTTATTCATATTAATGTATTTTTAGATTTCTAAATCTCATTTTGTGTAATATTCTCGTTCAGCTTCAAAATCTTTCAAGCCCCCCCCCCCCCCTTTTTTTTCCT